>B570J29032_109959278_pt1 | contig 21327 bp, 23 predicted proteins | sample LakMenEpi16Nov12_FD_29032 | JGI IMG/M metagenome (IMG submission 29032) | reverse complement strand
ATCTACGCATTGGTATTCGGATTATTTGGCACAATAATCGGCATATTACCTAATGCATCTATGATACTAACAACGATGGAATATGGTAAATACAGTACACGTGGCAAAACAGAACTTACAATTGATGCTGATTTAAAAAGTAACAAAAACAACACCACTAGTGGATTAGACAAAAATTATGCTACACAATGGAGTTATGGAATTGGAGAAACTTTTACCTTTTTGATTCCTGATTTTAAAGGTGGTGCAAGCAGTGCAATTGGGACAGCCTATCCTGATGCTCTTAAAAAAATCAGCCCGGATTACAGAGATACCGTAGCAAACAGCAATGCTTATTTTGGTGATCAACCATTTACGAGTGGTCCCGTATATATTGGCGCAATTCTTATCTTTTTATGTTTTTTAGGCATGTTTATAGTTAAAAATCCAATAAAATGGCCCTTATTTTTGGCCACTTTATTAACAATAGCCTTAAGTTGGGGCAGTAATTTCATGGGATTAACAAACTTCTTCATGGATTTTGTACCTGGCTATAACAAGTTCAGAGCTGTTTCAATGATACTGGTTGTTGCAGAGCTTACTTTACCTTTGCTTGCCTTATTGACTTTAAATGAGTTAATAAAATATAAAGATATAAACGAACTGATTCAGTTAAGGTTAATCAAAAAAACAGTAAAACTAAAAACACTGTTATTCGTAAGTGTTGGTGTTATTGGTGGAATTTGTGCAATTGGGTATATCGCACCATCAGCTATTAATACATTCAGCGCCCACAATGAAGCAGAGATCATGATAAGCCAATATGTGCAAGGAGGTAATCATGAATCACAGGTTAGGCCTTATGTTACTGATTTAATGCCTCAATTAGAAAAAGCCAGAATGGAAATATTTAAGAGTGATGCCATTCGCTCCCTCGTTTTTATCTTATTGGCTTTTGGTGCAATCTACTTTTATTTAACAGGTAAGTTAAAAAGAGAGATGCTTTATGCTGCCATTGGTATTTTTGTTTTAATTGATTTATGGTCTGTAGGTACCCGATATTTGAATGATAAATCTTTTATTACAAAACAAGAAAATCAGCAAAACTTACAAGCAAAATCGGCGGCTGATGATGAAATTTTGAAAGATAAAACTTTAGGATACCGAGTGTTGAATTTAACATTAAACACGTTTAATGATGCTCAAACCTCTTATTACCATAAATCAATTGGTGGTTATCATGGTGCAAAATTAAAAAGATATCAGGAGTTAATCGATTTCCAGTTAATGCCTAATAACGGAGGTGGGGAAATTGGTTTTTTTAGACAAAATGCAGGTAAAGCATTCGCTAGTGATAGTGCGATTAATGCTTTAATGGGTCAATTAAATGTGATAAACATGCTTAACACTAAATACTTTATTATTCCGGGAGGTGGCGAACAAAGAACAGAGATACCATTAGAAAATAAGCAAGCAAATGGCCCGGCATGGTTTGTAAAAGAGCTAAAATTTGTAAACAGTGCTGACAGTGAAATCGTTTTAGTAGGTAAGTTAAATACCAAAACAACCGCTGTAGTGAATGAAAAATTTAAAGGAGAGCTTGGTTTAAAAAATAATTATTCCGGTGAAGGCACCATTAAACTAAGTTCTTATGAACCAAACGAATTAACCTATGAGTGTAATTCTAAATCTGATAATTTTATTGTTTTTTCTGAAATATATTATCCAAAAGGTTGGAATGCTTATATTAACGGAACAATAGTCCCACACGTTCAGGTAAATTATGTTTTAAGAGGTTTACCAATTAAGGCTGGTCAATCTACTATTGTTTTTAAGTTTGAACCAACTGCCTACTATACGGGAAATACTTATGCTTTAATTGGCTCGATACTAGTTTTGATTGTTATTGGTTTGGCTCTTTTCATGCATAAAAAGAACAGTGTTATTGTTAGTTAAATTTAGAAATTGTTTAAACTAATTTGTATTTGTTTTAAAATATTACAACTAATTTTAAGGTAGAAAACATAAAAACTATAAAAATGGCATTAGAATTTACAGACGCTAACTTTGAGGAGTTAGTTTTAAAAAGTGACAAACCGGTATTGGTTGATTTTTGGGCAGAATGGTGTGGCCCTTGCCGCATGGTTGGTCCAGTAGTTGAAGAAATGGCAAAAGAATACGATGGCAAAGCCCTAGTTGGAAAAGTAAATGTTGATTTAAACTCCAACATCAGCGCTAATTATGGTATTAGAAACATTCCTACTATTTTGTACTTCAAAAATGGCCAGGTAGTTGATAAGCAAGTAGGTGTGGTGCCAAAAGCAACATTGGCGTCGAAGTTAGACGCTCAACTATAATTAAAAATTCTGATTCAAAAAAAGCAACCTAATTGGTTGCTTTTTTTGTGCCTATTTTGATTTGATAAAAAAATCATAGTTTTAGCTTTCTTATTTTTTCTGAATCAAGTATGGTGATGTTACTGCCCTTAATTTCAACTAATTTATCTTCTTTAAATTCACTTAAAGTGCGGATAAGAGATTCTGTTGCAGTTCCTACAATGTTTGCTAAATCCTCTCTTGCAATTGAAATTGTAAATTTTGAATCACTTGATTTTTTATAACGGTCCTCTAAAAGAATTAGCGCTTCAGCAGTTCTTTTTCTAACCGAACTATAAGCTAGTTTAATCAATTGCTCTTCCTTATCCAATACATCGTTACTTAGCATCTTAATAAAGCGTTTCATAACTGAAGTGTTGTTATATATCAAATTATAAAAATCCTCTTTAGGAATACAAATCACTTCACAGTCTTCCATACATTCAACCGTTTCTTTATAATCGGTGTTTTCCAATAAAGTAATGTATCCAAAAAAATCACCTTCAGCAATTAAATTAATAATAAACTCTTTGCCGTATTCATGTAATTTAACGCTTTTTGCTTTGCCTTTACTCAAAAAATAAAGATATGTAGGAGTATTACCCTCGCTAAATATGATTTCCTTCTTTCTATATTTTTTTATTTTTCTTTCGTTTGATAGTTTTTTAAGTTCTTCAAGGCTTTTGACCTCGTCAAGAAATTTATTTAAACCATCAGAATTTTTTTCAAATTTGCTTTTTACAAGATCAATTTTTTTAAGCCTGCTTTCAACAGCATTAAGTAACTCAACATCATCAAAAGGCTTTGTAATATAATCATCAGCTCCAAGTTCCATACCTTTCCTAAAGTCTGTACGTTCAGTTTTTGCGGTTAAAAAAATAAATGGAATGCCAGCTGTTACATCATTTTTGCTTAATAAATGAATAACCCCATATCCATCTAATACAGGCATCATAATATCACAAATAATCAAATCCGGAATTAGTTTTTGAGCCATCTCAACACCTGTTTTACCATTATCGGCTTGGTATACCTTATAATTGGCTAGTTCCAGAATCTCTGCTGAATTTTCTCTAACCTCCTGGTTATCTTCAATTAATAAAATAGTCTTCATTTGCTGGTTTGTTTGGTAAGGTAATATAAAATTTGGTTCCAATATTTAGTTCACTTTCAAAACGAATAGTTCCATTCATTAATTCAACATACTTAGATACAATGTTTAGTCCTAAACCGGTGCCTTGAATGTTAAATGCGTTTTTTCCACGATAAAATCGTTCAAAAAGTTTATGTTGCTCGTCATTAGGTATACCTATTCCTTCATCCGATACTATTATTTCAATAGCTGTTTCTGTTATGGAAGTACTTAAAGAAATAGTTTTATGACTATCTGTAAATTTAATGGCATTCGATAACAAATTGAGATAAATGTTTTTTACCATTTGTTTATCCAAGTACACTTGAGTGGCCTCGCCCTTAAAATCCTCAATTATTTGCTGGTTTTCCTTTTTTAGTACCTGCACTTCTGCAACGCATTCCGTGTGCAAATCAAATAAATTAAACATTGCATAATTAGCGTAAATTTTTCCTTCTTCCAATTTCCCAACCGATAAAAAATCATTTAAAATCAGTGTAAGATTAGTTACAGAACTTTTTATCCGATTAATATGTTTTAATCGTTTCTCATCATCTTCTGTTGTGGTATATTTACTAATTAAAGAGGCCGAAGACAAGATAGCGCTTAGAGGTGTTCTGAATTCATGCGATGCCATTGAGACAAATCTTGACTTCATCTCATTTAGATCTATTTCCCTTTGTAAGGAAGAGGCTAACTTTTGTTTGGAAATTTCTAATTCGTTCAATGCTTCTTTTAGAATTTTAGTTCTTTCTTCAACTTTTAATTCCAATTCAGCATTCAATTGTTTAATTTGATTTTCAACCTTTTTACGCTCAGTAATATCTATAATAAAAGCAATTGCAAACAATTCTGATTCTTTCTTAAAATAGGACAAGCTTATTTCAACAGGAAATTCTGTACCATCAGATTTAACGGCTAGTAAATCTATGTTTTTACCCATTGCTCTGGAATGTGGATTTTGCTTGAAATCATGGCGGTGCTCAATATGCTTTTGCCTTAAGGTCCTTGGTATTAGGTCCTCTACCTTCAATTGAAGTAATTGTTCGTTGGTGTACATGAATAATTTTTCCGAACTTGGATTGCAACGAATGATGTTTCCCGCAGAGTTGGCAATTATGATGCCTTCAGACGTGTGTGTGAACAATGCATTTAAGCTTTGCTGCTGAAATTCCATATCGAACATAAGTTACTTCGTTTAAAAGGTTTAAAACATGACAAATATCAGTTTTTTAATTATTTTTTAGCTAAATAGTTATCAAATTGAATAAAACGACCTCATTTTTATTGTCTAGTTCTTGCGAGGTTTCATAAATAAAATAATGCGATTGATAAACATCAGGCTAAAAATTAAGTTTTGTCATAAAACCAGCTTAAGAGCTACCTAACTTTGTACCATAAATTCGAAAAAAATTATGGCAATTATTAAATCAAATCAGGGAAGTTATCCCTCCATTTTTAATGGTCTGTTTGAGAACCTACCATTATTTGAAAGTGACTTTTTTAATCTACCAAAGTTACCGGCAACTAATGTAAAAGAAACTGACACTGCTTTTCATCTAGAACTGGCTATACCCGGTTTTAAAAAAGAGGATATTAAGGTAAATGTTGAGGAAGATATTTTATCGGTTTCAGCCGAAATTAAAACTGAAAAAAACGAAAAAAACGAAAAGTTTGCTAGAAGAGAATTCTCGTATTCGTCTTTTAACAGGCAATTTCAATTACCTTCCAATATCAATAAAGATAATATAGAGGCGAAGTATGAAAATGGTATTTTGAATTTAACAATTAATAAGTTGGATAAGAATATAGTTTCTAAAAATAAAGTTATCTCAATCAATTAAATATAACATATCATGGAGAAAATCTTAGTAGGCGTTGATTTTTCGGAATCATCAAAAAATGCAGCTGTGTATGCAGTTAAGTTTGCATCTTATTTTTCAGCTCAAGTGGTATTGCTTAATGCCTTTTCAATGCCTGTACCATACCCGGAATCAAGTGTGGTTTTTTCTGTTGATGAATATGAAAAAGAAGCCTACGAAGGTTTATCCAAATTAAAAGCCGAATTGCATTTGGAAGTACCTCAGATTGACATTCAAATTCTGGCTAAATTAGGTGATGGGGAAGATATAATAAGAGAGGAATTAGAATCTAATAAGTATGATTTGGTTATACTTGGAATTAACCCCAATGTTGGGGAGTTATATGAATATTTTATAGGAAGCACTGCAACTGCTTTAGCCAGAGAAGCAAGTGTACCGGTTTTAATTGTACCAAATCACCTGCATTTTTTTAAAATAAAAAAATTAGGCTATGCGGCTGATTATAATAAAAATTACGAAAAATCTAATGTCTTGATATTTTTAAAGTATTTCACAACCGTATTCGATGCTGAACTATCTCTGATTAATGTTGTAACAGAAAACGATAAGTATACACTAGATATCATTAAACACGAAGAGTATATTAATCAATACCTTGAACCCATTCATCCTAAAACAATTTATTCTTCTAACAAAGATATCTCTGAAGGTTTAATTGATGTTGCTAAACGAAACGATATTGATTTATTGGTTACATCACCAGCTAAGCATCATTTCTTTTATGAATGGTATCATGAAAGTAATACTAAAAAATTAGCCTTTCATATTAATATCCCACTTCTTTGTTTACCGTTTGATATTTAAACTATGTTAACACCTAGCTTATTAAACTAAAAACCCTATTCTTAAATTTGGTTACATGATTAAAAAAAGTTATTCCAATACTCTAAAAAGCACAGACTACACTGTGCTTTTTAATTAAACTGAAATAATATTTACTTATGTAACTTTTGTGACCAACTAATAAGTTCGGTAGCCTTAACTTTACATCATTAAATTCTATCATATGTTATTATTCAGAATGCTTTATTCAACCTTTGCAAATAAATGTTCAAGATGCAACGAAGGCGATGTGTTTAAAAGCAAAAATCCCTACAATTTAAAAAGGATGTTTGAAATGCACACACATTGTAGTAACTGTGGCTTAAAATATGAAAAAGAGACGAGTTTCTTTTATGGTGCCATGTATGTTTCTTACGCCATTTCATCAGGCTGGTTCATAATATGGTATATTATACAAAACTATCTACTTAATTGGGATTTATTAACCTTTGCTTTTTTTGTTTCAGGCTTTATTTTGATAGTATCTCCACTAACTATGAGATGGTCGAGAATAATTTGGTTAAATTTTTTCTACAAATACAAAAAAGAATTTTCTAAAAAAAATAAATCCTGTAACTTTAATACCAGTGAATATGCTTCATAAAATAAAACAATTATTCGGCATAGAGCCACCAACTGATTACAAGGCCATTGTTGCCAATGGCGGACTAATTATAGATGTTCGTACCAGAGAAGAGTACCAGCAAGGTCACATAAAAGGATCAATTAATGTACCTTTAAACGTATTAATGGCTAACCTTTCAAAATTAAAAACAAATAAACCAATTATTACTTGCTGTGCTTCTGGCATGAGAAGCGCCAGTGCAAAAAGCATGTTGGTGTCTAAAGGCTATAAAGAGGTTTACAATGGCGGTGGTTGGCATAGCTTACAATATAAACTCAAATAATTACAACATGAAAAACAGACTAACAACAGGTTGGAATTTTATTAGAATTGCATTCACAGTTTTAGGTTTATTTATGCTAATTCAGTCTATTTTTGATAAAGAGTATTTAAGCAGTATACTGGGAGGTTATTTGGCAATAATGGGATTATTCGGAATCGGCTGCGCATCCGGTAGTTGCTGTGCAACTGGCACTTGCAGCTCTTCTAAAAAAACAGAAATTACAAACGAAAAGGATGTGTTTTACCAGGAAATAAAATAATATGAAAACGTTTAAAAATTTAATTAATTCCGATCAGTTAACTCTGGTTGATTTTTATGCAGAGTGGTGTGGACCTTGTAAAACCATGAAACCCATTTTAGAAGACTTAAAAAGAAAAATTGGCGACAAAGCCACCATTATTAAAATAGATGTAGATAAAAATCAAGAAGCTGCCGCAGCCTATTCTATTAGAAGTGTGCCTACCTTAATGCTTTTTAAAGCAGGTAAAATTGTTTGGCAACAAGCTGGGGTTGTTTCTTCTAACGATCTCAGTAAAATCATAGATGCTCATTAAACGTCAACATGTGTTAAAGATCATTTTAATAACTGATTTTTATCAATACTAAACTTTTGCAAGCAACGTAATTTAGTGGTATAAACTAAAAATTACTATTATGCAAAAACATCACGATTTAGTTCACGAATTTCCTGAACACAGAGAAAAAATACATGATTTAAAAGTTAACAATAATCATTTTAAAAAACTGTTTGATGAATACCATAACCTGGATCATCAAGTTCACAGCATCGAAAGCGGTGCAACAGTAACCACCGATGAGCATTTAAATGAACTTCGCACAAAACGTGTTCACTTAAAAGATGAGTTGTATACAATGCTTACCAAAAACTAATTTGTTTTTGGTAGACGCTATTTATTTTTTTTAATCAAAATTATTTTATGCCGGTTTATCAAAAACAAGGTAAAATTCCACATAAACGCCATGTGGTATTTCGTTCAGATGAAGGACAGCTTTATCACGAAGAACTCTTTGGAACAGAAGGCTTTTCAAGCACGTCCTCACTGTTATATCATCTTTATCCGCCAACTATGGTAAAAGAAATAGGTAAAGCACAGTGGGCAAGGCCTGAGGTTGGACTTGATGAAAACCTTAAAGCGCTGAGTTTTATGGGTTTTGATGTTGAACCAGAGGATGATTATCTGCAAAGCCGTAAGGTTTTCTTTTTTAACGACGACATGCAAAATGGCATGGCAGCTCCTTCAAAATCGATGAAGGACTATTTTTTTAAGAATGCAGATTCAGATGAAATGCTTTTTATCCATAAAGGAAGTGGCAGATGTTTAACAGCCTATGGTACTGTTGATTTCGTTTATGGTGATTACGTAATTATTCCGAGAGGTACGGTATATAAACTGGAGTTTGACTCGTCAGAGAATAAAATTCTTTTCGTTGAGTCTCATAGTCCGATACGCACACCTAAACGTTATCGAAATGAATTTGGTCAGCTATTGGAACATTCACCGTTTTGCGAAAGAGATTTTAAGTTACCTCATAACTTTAAAACGTATGATAAAAAAGGTGATTTTAAAATCATGATTAAAAAAGAGGGCTTATTTACCCTTATGTATACGAAACTCATCCTTTTGATTTAATTGGATGGGATGGATACGTTTATCCATATGCATTTTCAATTTTTGATTTTGAACCAATAACAGGTAGAATTCATATGCCACCGCCAATACATCAACAATTTGAAGGCCGCAATTTTGTAATTTGTTCTTTTGTACCTCGTTTATATGATTATCATCCGGATGCTATTCCGGCACCTTATCATCACAGCAATATTGATGCGGAAGAAATTTTGTATTACGTTGATGGAGATTTTATGAGCAGAAATAATATTAAAGCAGGGCAGTTTACTTTGCATCCCGCAGGAGTTCCACATGGGCCACATCCGGGGGCAATTGAACGCAGCATCGGTAAAAAAGAAACGAAGGAATTGGCAGTAATGATAGATCCGTTTAATCCGCTCAAAATATCAGTAGACGCCTTAAAATACGAGGTGAAGGATTATTACAAATCATGGATTTCAAAACCTGAACTTGTATAATATAATGTCACACTAAGCCCCTGCCTTTGCCGTCAGGCATGAAGTTGAAGTGTGTTAAATAATAAAAAATAACAAATCTAAAAACTTAAACACATGTCAGTAGCAGATTTAACCAGCGTAAAAAACTTCGATTACAGCGGAGAAAAAGTATTTGAAAAAGCACAGGATTTTTTGCCAATTAACGGCACAGATTATGTTGAACTATATGTTGGTAATGCTAAGCAAGCAGCCCATTTTTACAAAACAGCCTTTGGCTTTCAGGAACTTGCTTATGCAGGATTAGAGACCGGTTCGCGAGATCGTGTGTCTTATGTGTTGGTTCAGGATAAAATCCGTTTAGTTTTAACTTCTCCATTTGATCCAAATAGCGATATTTCTCATCACATCCGTTTACATGGTGATGGTGTAAAGGTAATAGCTTTATGGGTAGATGATGCTCGTGTAGCTTATGAAGAAACAATTAAACGCGGTGCCAAATCTTATTTAGAGCCCACTGTTGCAAAGGATGGACATGGCGAAATTGTTCGTTCAGGGATTCATACCTACGGAGAAACGGTACACATTTTTGTGGAGCGAAAAAATTATAAAGGTATCTTTATGCCGGGTTATGCAAAATGGGAAACTGAATTCCATCCTGGTAAAACAGGTTTAAAGTATATTGACCACATGGTTGGTAACGTTGAGCTTGGTGCCATGAATAAATGGTCAACTTTTTATGCAGACGTAATGGGTTTTGCGAATTTAGTAACCTTTGATGATAAAGATATTTCCACAGAGTATACTGCATTAATGAGCAAGGTGATGACCAATGGAAACGGACGTATTAAATTTCCAATCAATGAACCAGCCAAAGGCAAGAAAAAATCACAGGTAGAAGAATATTTGGATTTTTATCATGGTCCCGGTTGTCAGCATATTGCCGTTGCTACGGATGATATTGTTTTTACGGTTTCTGAAATGAGGAAGCGTGGTGTTGACTTTTTATACGTGCCCGGTAGTTATTATGACACCGTAAAAGACCGTGTAGGAATTATTGAAGAAGATCTGGAAGTGTTAAAGAAATGGGGAATAATGGTAGATAGAGATGAAGAGGGGTATTTATTACAAATATTTACAAAACCGGTAGAAGACCGTCCGACCTTGTTTTTTGAAATCATTCAACGTAAAGGAGCCATGTCATTTGGTAAGGGCAACTTTCAGGCCTTGTTTGAATCCATTGAAGCAGAGCAGGCGAGGAGGGGTACTTTGTAAAAAGTATTTATTTTAAAACAAAAAAAGTAGTTGAAATTTCAGCTGCTTTTTATTTGAATATTTGATAAAATTAATCGTTAAGTGCTTCCCCTCGTTCCCGTAAGAATTTTTTCCTTTGGCAAATAAAAACACTATTTTTCATCTTGCAACAAAAATAGGATTTAACAACCACTTTAGGCCTTACTAATTAATTGCACACGTATTTTTATTATCTTTTGTTAATATTACCAAACCAGCCTTAACAGAAATATCCATCAATTGCACTTTAGCATAGCTATCAAAGTAATGCCCATTTGGATTATGATTTTTATAATTAGTGGAAATTTAACCAGAAAACCTTATCGTCTCTTAATCACCTACAGTTCATTTTTTAAAGGGCAGTTTAGGGTTTGTCTCGCTAAAAATGCACAACATGTTATTATTGGCATACTGTTAAACTACTTTACCAACTTAATAATGTGCAATTTATCCATTACCCAAATAATCGGGTAGGTTGGATCTATTTCCCACCACTTAGCAGCAAAGTTTGGCTTGGCGCCTGCATGATGGTGATTGTTTTGAAACAATTCTCCCATTAACAGAAAATCCCACCATAAGGTGTTTTTAGATTTATCTTTTTCTTCAAAATTACGGTAACCATATTTATGTCCGGCCCAATTTACGATTGCGCCTTGAATAGGACCCATTAAAAAGTGAATTGGCAAAAATATAAACATCCACCAATGCGTGGCGAACACAATATAAAACGCTACATAAGCTGCTCCAAAACTAAGGCGTGTAACCCAATTATCTGCAATTTTATCAATAAGAGGATATTCCGGAAAATTACGGTCAAATTTTTCCTCAACAACAACGCGCTTATTTAACACATCATTATATATTAGGCGCGTATGCAACATCATGTGATAAGCATCTTTAAAAAAATGGGGTGTATGAGGATCTTTTTCTGTATCACTGTATGCATGATGCATGCGGTGCAATATAGCATATGCACGAGCATTTAAATAAGAGGAGCCTTGCGTTATCCATGCGAAAATATAAAAGAATTTTTCCCAAAATTTGCTCATGGTAAACATTTTGTGTGCAGAGTAACGGTGTAAAAAAAAAGTTTGTGCAAATAGTGAAAGGTACCAGTGTAGAATTAAGAAAATTAAAATAATCATTTATAGATTGGGATTAAATTTAGGTTTGTTATCCGAATCTAGTTTCACGAATGAAATGTATGAAAGATAGAATGAATATTATATTAACGCTAAATGGTAACTTTTGTTCACCAAACAAAAATCTTTTAAGAAAATAAAAACCCTCTGCAAACTCGCAAAGGGTTTTTATTTTAATTAGCCATTTAACGCTTCGGCTCCACCAACAATTTCAAGAATTTCTTTGGTGATGGAAGCCTGGCGTGCTTTGTTGTACATGATCTTTAAATCTTTCTGCATGGATTTGGCATTGTCGGTAGCTTTGTGCATGGCAGTCATACGTGCACCGTGCTCACTGGCAACACTATCTAGTAATGCTTTGTAAAATTGTGTTTTTAAACTACGAGGAATTAAATCGCTAATGATAAATTCTTTGCTTGGTTCAAAAATATAATCACCGGTTGTAGCACCTTGTTCGCCTGATGATTCAATTGGCAAAAATTGTTCTTCTGTAGCAACTTGTACTGCCGCATTTTTAAACTGGTTATAAACCAAAACTACTTTATCAAACTGTTTATTAACGAACGATGCCATTACCTTTTCTGAAATAGCTAACGACTTTGTGAAACTTAAACCATCAAACACCTCATTGGTGTGGTGTGGCACATCTTGTCCTGAAATAATATACTTGGTGCGTTTAAAGGCATCTTGTACTTTTTTACCAACGGGTAAAACAGTTACATCATAATTTGCATATTTTTCTTTAATAATGCTATTGGTTTTTTTTATGATGTTTGCATTGAACCCTCCGGCTAATCCGCGGTTAGAAGAAATCGCAATAATCAATATGTTCTTCCCGTCTGTTTTACGGGCATACATATTTTCACTTGCATCAACACTGGCGCTTACATTTTCTAAAATTTCTTTTAGTTTATTAGCGTATGGTCGCATTTGTGTGATGGCATCCTGGGCACGTTTTAGCTTTGCAGCACTTACCATTTTCATGGCACTTGTAATCTGCATGGTACTGCCAATGGATACAATTCTGTTTCTTACTTCTTTTAAACTAGGCATTTTAAAAAATTTTAAATGTTAAATTTTAAACGTTAAATACGTGCAAACAAATAAAATTTATCATTTATTATTTAACATCATCTTAATTATATTTCGAAATTAATTCCTTTGCGCAAGCCTCTAGTGTATTAGTGATCTCATCGGTGTATTTACCGGCTTTTAAATCATCTAATACAGTTTTGTGTTTACGCTCCATAAAATCCAAGAATTCTTTTTCAAATTCTCTTACTTTATTTACTGGTACACTGCGTAATAAATTTTTAGTTCCAAGATAAATAATGGCAATTTGTTGCTCAACACGTAATGGAGAGAACTGACCTTGCTTTAAAATTTCCACGTTACGGGCACCTTTATCTAATACTGATTTTGTAGCAGCATCTAAATCTGAACCAAACTTGGCAAAGGCCTCTAACTCACGGTACTGTGCCTGATCTAATTTTAAAGTACCTGCCACTTTTTTCATTGATTTAATTTGAGCATTACCACCTACGCGAGATACTGAAATACCTACGTTAATTGCAGGACGAACCCCCGAGTTAAATAAATTACTTTCTAAAAATATCTGACCATCGGTAATTGAAATTACGTTGGTTGGAATATAGGCAGAAACGTCACCTGCTTGAGTTTCAATAATTGGTAAAGCAGTTAAGGAACCACCACCTTTTACTAAACCTTTAATAGATTCCGGCAAATCATTCATGCTTTGAGCAATAGAATCGTTAGCATTGATTTTGGCTGCACGCTCTAATAAACGACTGTGTAAATAAAATACGTCACCCGGATAAGCCTCACGACCCGGAGGACGACGTAATAGCAACGATACCTCACGGTAAGCAACGGCTTGCTTAGATAAGTCATCAAATACAATTAATGCCGGACGACCGGTATCACGGAAAAACTCACCAACAGCTGCACCTGCAAATGGCGCATAAAACTGCATTGGAGCAGGATCTGAGGCATTAGATGCAACAACTACTGTGTAGGCCATTGCACCGTTTTCTTCTAACACACGCACAACGTTTGCAACTGTAGAAGCTTTTTGACCAATAGCAACATAAATACAATACACCGGTTTACCCGCTTCAAAAAATTCTTTTTGATTAATGATTGTATCGATACAAACAGCTGTTTTTCCTGTTTGACGGTCACCAATAACCAACTCACGTTGACCACGACCAATTGGAATCATCGCATCGATTGATTTAATACCTGTTTGTAAAGGTTCTGTAACCGGCTGACGATAGATAACACCAGGTGCTTTACGCTCTAAAGGCATTTCATAAGTAGCACCTGTAATTGGACCTTTACCGTCAATTGGGTTACCTAAGGTATCTACTACACGCCCTAACATACCTTCACCAACTTTTAATGAAGCAATACGGTTAGTACGCTTACATGTACTGCCTTCTTTCAAGCCTTCACTTGGACCAAGTAATACAGCACCAACGTTATCTTCTTCTAAGTTTAATACAATTCCTTGCAATCCGGTTTCAAATTCAATTAATTCACCTGATTGAACTTTAGATAAACCATAAATACGGGCAATTCCATCACCCACTTGTAAAATAGTTCCTACTTCTTCTAATTCAGCTTCGCTTTTAAAGCCGCTTAATTGTTGTCTTAAGATGGCAGATACTTCTGCCGGTTTTATTTCAGCCATGTTTTATTGATTCAATTCGTTAGTTTAATTCAGGTAAATATAAATTCGTTGAGAAATTTTTTCTTAATTGGTTTAATTTGGTGCGCACACTTTGATCAATTTGAGTATCGTTTATGGTGATTATAAAACCACCAATCAACTCCGGGTTTACTTTTTCAACCAGCTCAATTTGACCGGTAACCTTTGTTTTTACTAAATTTAAAAGTTGTTGTTTTGAAGCATCATCCAATTTAACTGCGCTTTCTACTTTTACAGTAGTAATATTCAATTGTTGTTTATATAAATCATCAAATGCATTGGCCATATCATCAATATATCCTTCGCGTTTTTTTACAGCTATAACGTTTAAAAACGATTGGGTTGTTGCCGATATTTTACCTTCAAATATGGTTTTAAAGATGGCCATTTTCTTGTCGGTTTTAACAATAGGACTTTCTAATAAATTAACAAAATCACCATTGGATTGGCAAACAGATTTGATTAGCTGCATATCCTTTCTAACCTCTTCTAATTGCTTTGTTTCAATTGCTAAATCTATTAAAGATTTTGCGTATCTGCTGGCAACGCTCATGTAAAAATTAATTTAGGTTTAAATCTTTCATTAAATTGCCTACAAGCGTTTTTTGTTTTTCATCTTGAGTCAATTCTGATTTTAATATTTTTTCAGCAATATCAATACTTAAAGTAGCTACTTGATTTTTTAAATCGGTAATAGCTGCATTTTTTTCATTAATAATTTGTTCGCGAGCTGTTTGCATAATTCTTTCAGCGTCTTTAGTTGCCTTGGATTTAGCTTCGTTAATAATGCTTTCTTTCATTTCACGGGCTTCTTTTAACAAGTTATCGCGTTCAGCACGACCTTCAGCCAATAAACGTTCGTTGTTAGATTTTAACTCTCTAACTTCGTTAAGAGCTCTGTCAGCACTTGCTAAAGCATCAGTAATGCCTTGTTCTCGGGTTTTAATCGCAGTTAAAATAGGTTTCCAAGCAAATTTTGCAAGTATTACCAATAATAAGATAAAGACAATTGTGGTCCAAACTATTAAACCTAAACCTGGTTCTATTAAACTACCTAAAATCATTGCGTTCATTATTTTATGTTTTTTAAATACTTTTTAAAAAGCCTGCAACCAACCGTTACAGGCTTTTTTTTGAATTAACCGTTACCCAATAAAGCAACTACAACACCGAATAAAGCTACACCCTCAACTAAGGCTGCTGCGATAATCATTGTTGTTTGAATTTTTGATTGAGCTTCTGGCTGACGTGCAATGGCATCCATTGCATGACCACCAATTTGTCCGATACCGATGCCGGCGCCAATTACGGCTAAACCTGCTCCGATTGCTGCGATACTTCCTGTCATCGTTTTTTTGTTTTTTATGGTTATTGTTCTTTTTTTATCTTAATGTTTTGCATTTACAGAAGCCTCATTTTCATGAGAATGTCCTTCATGATCATGATGATGTTCCTCTACTGCACTACCTATAAATAAAGCAGTTAACATTGTAAATACATAAGCTTGTAAAAACGCTACTAAACACTCTAATACATCAATAAATAAAGCAAAGGCAATTGAAATTGGCGATACAGCAATTGACTTGAATATGAAAATTAAACCAATTAAACTGATGATAATAATATGACCCGCACTCATGTTCGCAAATAAACGAATCATTAAAGCAAATGGCTTAGTGAAAATACCTACAATTTCAATCGGAATTAAAATAGGGTATAACCATTTTGGTGCCGGCGGCAAAAATAAGTGATGCCAATAATTAGCATTACCATTAATGTTAGTAACAATCAATGTAATAAAGGACAATACAAATGTAAAGGCAATGTTCCCGGTTAAGTTAGCACCAATTGGCAACATACCTAAAACATTATTAATCAAGATAAAGAAGAATACCGTTAAGAGAAAAGGAACAAATTTGGTGTGATTTTTACCAATGTTTGATTTAGCAATATCATCTCTAACAAAAACGATTAATGGCTCAAAAAACGACTGCTTACCTTTTGGAGCATTTGTAACACCTGTTTTGCCATAGCTTTTTGCAATTGAAATAAATAGACCAAATAAGATTAACATAGAAATCATCATTTGAGCTACATTTTTGGTAATTGAAATGTCATAAATTTTTTCGCTCTCATCTTCAGACACTATTTTTTCTTCGTGCAAAGAATAACCATTATATGACTGCTCTCCATGACCGAATCTTGAAGAAGAAAATAGGTTTAAACCTGTTTTGTTAGAATAAAAAATAACCGGTAAATGTATAGATACTGCATCTTCACCATGCCCCCATAAATGCCAAGCGTGTGAATCCAAAATATGCTCAATTGCTAAAGCGCCGATATTAACCTTTCCGTCATGCTCTTCATGGTGTGCGCCTGCCGCAGCGTGTTCTTGTAATGAATCATGAACAATGGCTGTGTGCTCATCCGGGTCTGATGCCTTAATGGTTCGAACGCTGAAAAGTAGAGAAATGAATAAAATTAGATTTAAAATTTTATGGCTCGGGTTTATACAATTTTTAACGAACATGTGTAAAAAATGGACAATTTTTAAATTTTCGAGCGCAAATGTAGGTGTTTTTTGGTTATAAACAATGATTTAAGCCTATAAAAAAAACACTTTATAATCTAGTTATTAACATCTGATGTTCTCGCTTTATCATTCTTTAGGTTTGAAAGAAAATAAAACAACAAACCAACAAGCACCGTGCCCATTCCGGCAAGTGATTCGGTAGTTTTAGAAATGAAGGTGTTTACCAAAATCCAAAGCAAGATTAGGATAAACAAAATTGGCGTAATTGGGTACAAAAATGTTCTATATCCGGTTTGAATTGACTTAAAACGCTTCCGAAGTATAAAAATACCGACAACTGTTAAAAGGGTGAATAAATTAAGGGTAAAACCTACATAGTTAATCAACGATTCAAAACTACTTGTGTAAACAAGTAAAATTGCTATTATACTTTGAAAAATAATAGCAATATAAGGTACCTTATTTTTGTTTGTTATGGAGAAAAAACGCAAACCTTTGATGTCATTTCCCATGCTTTGCATCACACGCGGACCGGTTAAAATCATAGCACTAATGGTACTAATGAGTAACAACGCAATAATTAAACTCATAAACTGCCCTAATTGCAGACCAAATATTTTATTAGCACTCAAATAACCTACTTCAATCACACCTTTTAGTTCGTCAATTGGTACAGAATATAAAAAGATAGCATTTAAAGCCGTATAAACTACCATAACTACCAGCGTACCAATAAATAAGGCTTTTGGTAAATACTTTTTTGGATCTTTCATTTCGCCACTAATGTAAGCAGCAGCGTTCCAACCACTATAGGCATAAGTAACATAAATAAGAGATGAAGCAAAGGAAGCAGAGAAAATGCCCGACCAGGCCTCTGCATTAAATGCAAACGAAACCGAATGCTTTGGGATGTGAAAGCTGCCAAAACCAACAAACATTACTATGCAAATAATTTTGACCATGGTAAATACGCGCTGAAAGGCGGCGCCTGCTTTTAAAGTAATGGCATGTATAATGGTTATGCTAATGATGACCAAAATTGCTAAATATAAAGGGTTTACCTGCTGGTAAATCTTGTTAACATAAGATCCTAAAGCTACCGATGAGGCTGCAATTGGAGCGGCAAAGCCTACGGTTACACTGACCCAACCGCTTAAAAAACCAACTGCCGGATGGTATAGCTTGGATAAATAATTGTATTCACCGCCACTTTCAGGAAAAGCTGATCCAATTTCGCCATAGGTTAATGCTCCACATAAAGCCAAAATACCTCCAACCAACCACAAGGCAATTATAGCCATTGGACTTTGGATTCCCATCACCTGAAAGCCAATGCTTGTAAAAACACCAGTTCCAATCATGTTAGCTATCACAATTGAAATAGCAGTGTTAAATTCGATTTTATGCTGCGTCATTAATCAAATGATTGAGTTGATTTTTTCGATAGTTCAACCAACTGCTGGTATTGCTGCGGGGTTAAATCATTATAATAAAAGTTGATTGGATTAATTTTCTCGTTGTTTTTAATGACCTCGTAGTGTATATGCGGTGCTGTGCTTAAGCCTGTACTTCCTACATAGCCAATTAACTCACCACGCTTTACTTTTTTACCCAAAACAGTTTTAATTTTACTCATATGACCATATAAGGTTTGGTAACCAAAGCCGTGATTAATAACTACATGGTTACCGTATCCTTGTGCCATAGCATCTGCACGCTCAACAACTCCATCACCGGTTGCATAAATTGGGGTTCCTTGCTCTGCGCTAAAATCCATTCCTGGATGAAATTCCTGTGTTTTATAAATAGGATGTGTACGCCACCCAAAGCCACTGGTTACGGCATGGGTTAAATCCTTTTGATTGATTGGCATAATTGCAGGTATTGAGGCAATTAATTTTTCCTTGCTTTTGGCAAGTCTCACAACATCGTCAAAACTTTTAGTTTGCACATATAATTGCTTGGTTAAGCGGTCAAGTCGCTCGGTGGTTGAAGTTAATAAATCACTGTTATCAAAACCTTCTAAATCAGAATATTTGTTGCTGCCGCCACTACCGCCATACCGAATGGTTTTAGGTAAAGGTTCTGCTTCAAAAATAGCCCGGTAAATATTATCATCTCGATCTTCCAGATCTTTAAGAACGGCTTCCATTTGCCACATTTTACTGTTTAATAAATTATATTGCAATTGTAAAGCCTCTATTTCGCGGTTTTTTCTTTTTTCACCGGGAGAAGGTAAAAACTGTCGTGCTAACAAAATGGTAATTGTAGCAAATACCAGTCCGGTTGCCAAGTAGGAGAAAGTTTTCCAAATTACATCTTTGGCAGTTACTCTTACCTTTTCGTAAGTTAACGACTTCGTATTAAATCTATATTTTACCTTACTCACTTTTTAATCGATGTTTTAAATTTACAAAATTGTGTTTACACGGCAATTATTTTAACCAACAAATGATAAATTGTGCAAAAATACAAACACAAATCGTTTACTAACTGTTAGGATAAAGTAAATTTGTATTCTATATTTTTTTATGACTAAAACAGAACATATACATTGCCTTATTATTGGATCAGGACCCGCAGGTTACACAGCGGCTATTTATGCAGCACGTGCTGACCTTAAACCGGTTTTATATACAGGTTTAACCCCGGGTGGCCAATTAACTGAAACTACAGAAGTAGATAATTTTCCGGGCTATCCAAAAGGGGTAACCGGTCCGGTTTTGATGGAAGATTTAAAAGCACAGGCAGAAAGATTTGGCACTCAGGTTAGATTTGGTATGGTTACTAAAGCGGATTTGAATAGTACACCGAAGCGCTTGTGGGTTGATGAAACAATTGAGATTACAGCAGATACAGTTATCATAAGTACGGGAGCAAGTGCTAAATGGTTAGGATTAGAAAACGAAACCCGATTGCGAATGAATGCCGGAGGTGTTAGCGCATGTGCAGTATGCGACGGATTTTTTTACAGAGGACAAGATGTAGCCATTGTTGGAGCAGGGGATACTGCAGCCGAAGAAGCCACCTATTTAGCTAAGTTGTGTAAAAAAGTTTACATGATTGTAAGAAAAGGCGAAATGAGAGCTAGTAAAGCCATGCAACACAGAGTATTAAATACGCCAAACATTGAAATGGTTTGGAATAGTGAAACACATGACATCTTAGGAAAAGATGCAGTTGATGGTGTAATAGTTAAAAACAATCAAACAAACGAGCAACGTACATTAAATGTTACAGGTTTTTTTGTGGCAATTGGACATAAACCAAACACAGATATTTTTAAGGGACAATTAGATATGGACGATATGGGCTATTTGCATGTCGTGCCCGGTACCACTAAAACTAATATTCCCGGTGTATTTGCAGTAGGCGATTGCGCCGATAAAAACTACAGACAAGCAGTAACAGCTGCGGGCAGTGGATGCATGGGAGCCTTGGATGCAGAGCGTTATTTAGCTTCAGTTGGACATTAATTTTATTTAATTATTTTAAATATAAAGCACTTTAGTAAAAGAACTAAGGTGCTTTTTTATATCCTTCCAAAAAATCACCTTCTTTGAGAAAGATACATGACAACTCGAATTGAAAAAATAAATGAAAATAAATTAGTTGGAAAACGACTCACTATGAGTTACGCAAACTACAGAGTAGGTGAACTTTGGCAAAGTTTTATGCCCAAACGGAAGAAAATACTTAATAATTTGAATAAGGATTTAATTTCGATGGTGATTTATAACGCAACTCACTTTACTGATTTTAAACCAAACAACCAATTTGAAAGATGGGCTACTGTTGAAGTTTCAGACTTTAATAATGTTCCTGAAGAAATGGAAACTTTTTTGTTACCGGCCGGACTCTATGCTGTTTTTCTTCACATTGGTGATGCAAAAACATTTGTCAATAATTTCAAATATATCATGGAAATTTGGTTACCGAATTCGGAATACGTTTTAGATAATAGACCTCACTTTGAAGTTTTGGGAGAAAAATATAAAAATAACGATCCTCATTCAGAAGAAGAAATTTGGATTCCGATAAGGCTGAAATAAGCCATTTTAATGATTCTTATTGACACTTGAACAATTAAAATAAATCTGAAAAGGAATAAGTAAAATGAGCAGTCCAAGGCGAAATTTGAATTCAATCTATAAATCTATTCAAGCTGTCCAGAAAATTAAACCACCAGATAACAGGCGGGGAAGCTATTATTATCATTAAATACAAGAAAAGTATATATTTTATTTCCTATATTATAATTCTTCTTTTCTAATGATGGATATAATAGCTTTACTGATAAATTATTATTACTTGTTTGTGAAGCAAACATCCATGCGCTAGGTATTTACTTTATCCCATTTTATTCATTTGGAAAACCAAGTGACTAAACGATGTAAGAAAATCAACCCTTTGTTCAGAAATACCTGAAACCCAAAGGGTGAT
>B570J29032_109959279_pt1 | contig 21333 bp, 14 predicted proteins | sample LakMenEpi16Nov12_FD_29032 | JGI IMG/M metagenome (IMG submission 29032) | reverse complement strand
GATTTCACACGTCAAAGAAGATTGGTGTTTAAGTTTGGAGAAACAGAACAATCAGTCAAAGATAAATTATACGAAAGAGATATCGTATTAGAGTTTGAAAAAAAAATCGAATATGAACACTAATCAAAAAAAATTAAAACTAGTGAAGGAGGGAATTAAAGCGTCTACTCTAAATAAAATGACTGATAGTCAGGTTGATGTGTTGTTCAGTAAATTACAAGAACAAGTTAGTACGGTAACTGAACCTGCTAAAACAGGATATAAAGTTGGTGATAAAGGTGGTAATTTACCTGCAACACCTAAAGGGTATAATGTAAAGAAAAATCCTGATGGGACTATTCTTGCAACCCCTAACGAACAAGACAATACTTTAAATGTTGTCCAAGACCCTGACGCGACTGAGGACGGTATGGGTATGTTTGAAGAAAAAGAAATTGATGAAAAATTTGAATCAAAAAAACAACAAAAATATTTCTTCGCTAAATGTGGTGATGGAAAAACAAAAGAACAAAAAAAATGGTGTAAAATGGCTGATGAGTTTGCTGAAAAGACTAACTTTGCCAAACTTCCTGAAAAGAAAAAAGAAACCAAAGAAGGTTATGATGATATGGTTGGTGGGGCTTTAAATAAAATTGCTCAATCCAAATTAAGTCAGGTAAAACCAAGTGTTACTATGGGAGAAAGTAAAATTGAAAAAGAAATTATGAGACTTGTAGAAAAACACATTACACCAAAAATGTCTAAAAAAGATTTTAATAATCTTTTAGAAGGAGACACAAAGACAGCTCCGGCGAAACCAAAGGTTAGTCCTGGTACAAAACCAAAACATCCATTCCAACCGGACCCTGATAAAAAAGGAGCTCCTAAAGCAAAAAAAAGAGTGATGGATGAGGATACAAAAACTGCACCGGCAAAACCAAAAGTTAATCCGGGAACAAAACCAAAACATCCTTTTGCTCCGGACCCAAGTAAACAAGGTGCTCCAAAAGCAATTAAAAGAGAATTACCAAGTTTTTTAAAATTCAATCAGTTAGGACTTAAAACAAAATAATTATGAGCGTAAATTTAAAAATGGAAAAAATATTGAAAGCCAAAAGTGACTTAGATAAAAAATTAGTTAATGAAGGGTTAACCAATAATCAAACAACTATGTTGAACGAAATTAATCGTCGTTTAAATGAGGCTCCTGTTAGTTATGATGGTCCTGAAAGAATGGAACCGGGTATTGAAAGACAAATTAATCAAAGAGAAACCCCATATAAAGAACATCCAGCATTACCACAAGATGGTGATAGAGATTTCATTGAAATGATTACCTCTCAACGATTTAAAGACTCTGTAGACAAAGTAAGAAGATTTTTAGGTGATACTACACCAATTCAGGGAAATAATCCAATGATGGGACTAATGAGTTCTGTAATGGGTAGTTTACAACAAATTAAAAGAGTTGAAGTTCAAAACAAAGAATATCTTGAAAACTTGGCAGTTGATTTAGTTAAAAAAGAATTAGGTATTCCTGAAGGTCAATTACAGTTTGAGGTTGAATTAGTTAATGGACCAATGGGAGCGTCTGAAGGAATGCAAACACAACCGGAACAACCGGACGAAGAAGATGTCGAAGAAGCATTCAAAGAAAGCGAAGAACACCAAGAAGAAATAGAAGACTTTATGGATTCTATGGAAAAATTCAATTTAGAGAAAGCAAAAAGAAGAATGATTAATTCATTAGTTCAAGGAGCGGCATTTAAAGGTGGACATATGTATACATTAGTTAGTGACGAGATAAATAGATTAAGTCCAAACTTACTAAACCTATATGGTGTTACACAATCATTGATGGAACACTTATATTGGTTATATCCGGATATGGAAAATATGGCCGGTGGTGGAGGTGGTCAAATGGGACAATCAGAATCTGACCCTGAAACTGACCCACCAACAATTAAAGCGAAAGCATTTACATTCCCTTTATTAGTTCACGAAATAGTTAAAGGTATTTATTCATTATATGGTGACCAAGGATTACCAAACGACCCTGTTCAAAGAAGTATGGTTGTCGGTGCTGAGGATACATTACCAGCAGAAATATGGGATTCAAGATTAGGTCCAATATTTTGGGAAAAATTCAGAGATTCTTGGCCTGATAAATTATATGAAGACGACCAAAGACACCTTCAACAATACTTATTTATGAAATTGTCTCAATTAGAGGCGAAAGATTTTATTGTATTAGCGAAAGCCATTATGGCTGATAAACCTGAAGCAAAAGAGGTAATAAATAGAATGGTTGCAGAAATCGTTGAAATCCTTAAAAACCACGAGTATGAATCAAAAATGTCTGATGACGAAGATGATGAAGACGATAGTGAAAATTATGGTGATTACGGATTTGATGACTTAGATGACTTAGATGATATTGATTTATCTTCGTTAGGATTCTAAAAATTACCGACAACAGTATGTATGTCGAATTTAACAAAAGAACAAGTATTAATAGAATACGTAAAATGTAGTAGAGATATTGAATACGCACTTAAGACGTATTTAGAAACTTATGATAACACCGTTAAAAAATATGTTCCATTGGAACTTTTTCCGGACCAGTTAACATTACTGAATGACTACGAAGAATACAATGAGAATATAGCATTAAAATACAGACAGGCCGGGGTATCAACAGTTACCGCGGCTTGGATGTCTAAAAAACTTGTATTCGCAAGAAAAGAAACTCCCGAAAAAATATTAATTATCGCCAATAAGTTGGATACTTCATTGGAGATGGCGAACAAGATAAAAGCGTTCGTTGGTCAATGGCCGTCTTGGACAGGTGTAGATTTTGATAAAGCAAAAAATTCCCAAAAACATTATAAGTTAACAAACGGATGTGAGGTTAAAGCCGTTGCAACATCTAAGGATGCCTTGCGTGGATTTACACCAACCATACTTGTATTTGATGAGGCGGCGTTTATTGAGGCAGATAGTGATTTCTGGTCTGCCTGTATGGCGTCCCTATCTACGGGGGGTAAAGTAATTGTGGTTTCAACACCTAACGGTTATGACGCAATTTACTATGAAATATACGACCAAGCGTTACGTAATATGAATGACTTCAAAATTACGGAAATGTTTTGGTATCGAGACCCAAGATACACCAAAGATTTATTTTTTGTTAAAACAGATAACATTATTCATTATTTGTTAAACAAAGAGGAATATGACCCTAATGGATTTATTGATTGGGGTAGTAAATCATATGACGCTCGAAACTTTGATGATGTTAAATTATTAATGAATGACGGATACAAACCTTGTTCATCTTGGTTTGAGGCGATGGTTAAGAAATTAAAATACGATAAACGTAAGGTTTCTCAGGAGTTAGAATGTAACTTTTTAGGTTCCGGAGATAACGTATTTGATTCTCTTATGATGCAAGATATTCGTGAAAATCAAATCCAAGAACCTATTAACAAATTGATGGGGAATGCTCTTTGGATTTGGAAGGAACCGGTTGTTGGACATAAATACATTATGGGTGTCGACGTTTCCCGTGGGGATTCTGAAGATTTTAGTTCATTTCAAATTGTTGATTTTGATGAAAGAGAACAAGTTGCTGAATATGTTGGTAAATTACCACCCGATACTATGGCTGAAATTTGTCATAAATGGGCTGTTATATATTCTTGTTTTGTCGTTATCGATATTACAGGTGGTATGGGTGTTGCAACTTCAAGAAAACTCCAAGAAATGAATTATCGTGATTTATATGTTGATGGTGTTGATGTCTCTAACAAATGGAAATACGACCCAGCCGCGGCAGATAAAATTCCGGGATTAAATTTTAATAATAAAAGGGTTCAAATTATTGCCTCATTTGAAGAGGCGATGAGACATAAATTTAGGATTTATAGTTCTCGTTTAAATAATGAGATGAACACCTTTGTATATATCAATGGTAGACCTGACCACCAAAAAGGACATCACGATGATTTAATTATGTCAATCGCGATGGCGACGTATGTTGCGGAGTCTTCTTTTGGAAAATTAACTAAAGTTACGGAACAAACTAAAGCGATGTTAGATTCTTGGTCCGTTAACAATAATGAATCAATTAAAGAAAACATCAATTTTAACCCTGTAATCCCACATTATCAAGATAGAATAAATCAATTTAACAGCCAACAAGTTAGTCGAGACGATTATCAAAAATATGGTTGGTTATTTGGCGGAATGTAATATTTATTTAAAAAGAATAAATGGGATTTGATAGTAGAAAAAAATCGGGTAATATAATCGGGGGGTCAAGACTTAATGTTATTGGTCAGGGGATTTATAATGTGAAAATTATCCCACCTGGATTTACTAAGCGTTTACCTGCGTATGCCGATGCTGGTGGAAACCCACCAAGTCAAACACCAAGTAACACTCCAACTCAAACTCCAACACTATCAATAACCCCATCAAATACGCCAACACCTACATATACTCCAACACCAACTCAAACTGCAACACCATTATATTGTGATTTTAGTTATTATGTTAACGCAATCACTCCAACTCCAACATCAACATCATTAGCGTGTGATTTCACATATGAAGTCGAATTATTTACAAATACCCCAACACCAACCCCAACACCAACTCCAACACAAACAATAACACAAACACCAACACAAACTGAGACGCCAACACAAACACCAACACAAACTGAGACGCCAACACAAACTCCAACACCAACACAAACTGAGACGCCAACACAAACCCCAACACAAACCCCAACATCCTCTCCATTACCACCAACAGTTGAGTATTTCCAAGATTGTTGTGATAGTCTTACCGTATATAAAGTTGGTGGTGTATCAACCCCTATTATTGTTGGTAACACTTATTACATCAACACTGATGGATTTAGTGGTTGTGGGACTGCGGTAAGTGGTCCACCATATAATAGTCAATCTTTAATTATTAGTGTTACATCATACTCAAATTGTGTTCTGTGTGAGGTAGACAATCCTTGCCCAACACCAACACCAACACCAACAATGACAGTAACACCAACAAATACTCAAACCCCAACGGTTACACAAACACCGACGGTTACTCAAACACCAACTAATACACCAACAAATACTCAAACCCCAACTAATACACTTACACCTACACCTACTCCAACAGTTTGTATTCCACAAATGATATATAGTGGTGAAAAATTTATTAATATACCACTTCATACTAGTGCGTCTTTCAAACCGGATGGTACGATATTATATATTGCAATTCATAATGGTTCACCAACTGATAGTGTATGTGCTTATTCATTATCAACACCGTGGGATGTTTCAACAATTACATTACCACTAATAGGATGTTCAATTGCTGTTCCGGTAATTTCCGGATTAACCCCTACTAGTGTAATTGGTCATCATTTTTCACCGGACGGTAGTAAATTATTTGTAGTTGAGACAGCATCAAAAAGTGTCCTTAGATATATATTATCAACATCGTGGGATGTTACAACATCTAGTTATTCACCCGGTGACTTATTTACTATAGTTGGTTTAACTCCGTCACATATTGATTTTACCCCTGACGGTTTATTTATGTTTGTTACTGTTACGGGTAGCCTTCTTAAAAAATATAGTTTAACCACACCTTGGGTTATAAATACGGGGGTTGTGGAAATTCAATCAATTTCCAACTCAATTGTTTCCGATTTTACTTTTCAAAATAGTGGAACTTATTTGTTTTCAATAGTATCAGGTCCAAGTATAAGAAGACAAACACTATCTACACCGTATGATTTAACTTCAATTGTTCCTGTTTTAACTCAGACAGAAAATGTAAGTAGTTTTATTTCAGGAGGTAATCTTTATTCTCTTAATTTTAAAGATGGTTATAAAGGGTTTATTGGTGGTTATTACTCAACCGGTTTGAACGGAATTACAGCTTTTAATCTTACCTGTGAATACGATATTAGCGGGACTTTAATATTACCAACACCTACTCCAACACCAACTCAGACGGTTACACCAACCAATACAGTTACTCCAACACCAACATTACCACCATCGTTTGTTTCAGTATGGAGAACAACAACACCATCTGAAAGTATTACATTACCATATTCACCATCAGGAACATATAGTGGAACAATAGATTGGGGCGACGGTAGTATATCCGCTAACACATATGCAAATAGAACACACACATACTCATTATCAGGTAATTCTACTGTTACAATTTATGGAACAACTAATGGTTGGGCGTTTGGTAATACTGGTGACATATTAAAAATTAGAGAAGTTTTAAAATGGGGACCATTAAAAATTAGTAATGGTGCTCAAGTTTTTAGAGGATGTAGTAATTTAGTATTAACCGGTGTTACGGACACTATTGATTTAACAAGTGTTAATAATTTAATTTATATGTTTGGAGGTTGTTCATCTCTTACAACCATCAACAACGTTAATAGTTGGAATGTTTCAGGAATTACCGTTATGAGTAATATGTTTCAATCATCAACTTTTGACGATGATATAAGTTCTTGGAGTGTTTCAAATGTTACAGATATGAATCGTATGTTCCAATTTGGAGCATTTAACCATAATATAAATTCGTGGAATGTTTCAGGGGTTACAAGTATGGAAAATATGTTTAGACAATCTTCTTTTAATCAACCATTATCAGGTTGGAATGTTTCAAAGGTTACATCTACTATGGCAGGTATGTTTGATGGAACCTTATTTAACCAAGATATAAGTATGTGGAATGTTTCAGGGGTTACAAGTATGAGTGGTATGTTTAGATACACCCCATTTAATTATTCTCTTAATAATTGGAATGTTTCAAAGGTAACAAATATGTCTAATATGTTTTATGGTGCGTCATTTAATTTACCATTATCAGGCTGGAATGTTTCAAAGGTTACAAATATGAATTCTATGTTCGCATCAACTTCACAATTTAACCAAAACATTAATTCGTGGAATGTTTCAGGTGTTACAGATATGGGTTCTATGTTTTATCAAAACGCATATTTTAACCAACCATTATCCGGATGGAGTGTGTCAAACGTTAGAAATATGTCTTTTATGTTTTACAATTCACCATTTAATTATCCTATTGGTAATTGGGATGTTTTAAATGTTACAGGAATGACATCTATGTTCCAAAGTTCATCATTTAACCAAGACATCGGAAATTGGAATATATCGGGAGTAACCAATTTCACTGATTTTATGTTTGCAAAAACACCGATTACATTCTCAACAATAAATTTAGATTCTATTTATAATGGATGGCAAACCAAAACACCGCAAACCGGATTAACAATTAATTTTGGTTCTGCAAAATACACATTAGCGAGTCAACCGGGTAAAGATATACTAACAGGTTCAACTATGAGCGGTGGATATGGTTGGACAATAACAGATGGGGGGATATAATATATGGGAACAATTTTAAAAATATTATCAATAAATTACGACGGACAATTCGCCGACATTACCTTTTACCCTTGTTCGGGTGGGAGTATTAATATCGGTGAAGTTAACTTACCATATAATTATTATTCGGAAAATTACTACGGAACATATAACATTTATTTACTTGATTCGGGTAAAACTTGTTTGTTAAATGTTCCTTGTTTAACACCTACGCCTACTCCAACAACAACAATGACATTAACTCCAACAAATACTCCAACACCAACAAACACACCCGCACCAAATTGTGATTTATTAGGTTTAGATATTACAACCCCAACCCCAACTCCAACACCTACAATGACACCAACACCAAGTTCTACACCATTATTACCATTTATATCTGTGTGGAGAACAACATCTCCGTCTGAGAGTATAACATTACCTTATTACGGTTTAGATTATTCAGGAACCATTGATTGGGGTGATGGAAATTTTTCGGCGAATACATTTGCAAATAGGACACATATTTATACAACTCCTGATGACTATGTAATAACTATTACAGGTAAAGTTAATGTGTGGTCGTTTTATTATACACCAACAAGTAAACTTAAAATAAGAGAAATAACACAGTGGGGATGTCTTAACATAACTCAACTATCATATAATTTTTATGAGTGTTCTAATTTAATATTAACAGGTGTTACTGACACTCTAAATTTATCTCAAGTGACAAATTTAACATATATATTTCGTGGATGTTCGTCTATTACAACCATAAATAATATTAATAATTGGGATGTTTCTAACATTACAGGTATGTCAGGAATGTTTGGTCAAAGTAATTTTAACGATAACATTAATAATTGGGATGTTTCGGGAGTTGAGGATATGAGTTATATGTTCCAAGGAGCAACATCTTTCAACGAACCATTATCTGGTTGGACTGTTTCAGGTGTTACAAATATGTCGAATATGTTCCAAGGAACAACATCTTTCAACCAACCATTATCAGGTTGGAACGTTTCAAATGTTGCGTCTATGACATATATGTTCCAAAATTCACAATTTAATCAAGATATTAATAATTGGGATGTTTCAAGTGTTATTTATATGAATTATATGTTTAACGGCACACCGTTTAATCAACCGTTGTCAGGTTGGAATGTTTCAAATGTTACAAGTACGTATTATATGTTTGCTAGCACCCCATTCAATCAACCAATCGGAAATTGGGATGTCTCAAAAGTGGTTAATATGGAGGGTATGTTCCAAAACGCAACATCCTTCAACCAACCAATTAATAATTGGAATGTTTCAGGAGTTACCAATATGACATCAATACTCCAAAGCACTGATTTCAACCTACCATTATCCGGATGGAATGTTTCAAATGTCTATAATATGACTTTTATGTTTGCCAATTCACCATTCAATCAACCAATTGGGAATTGGAATGTTTCGGGTGTTACAAATATGGTAGGTATGTTCCAAGGAGCAACATCGTTCAATCAACCATTATCCGGATGGAATGTAAGTAACGTTAATAGTATGAGGCAAATGTTTAATACTGCTACCGACTTTAACCAACCTATTGGGTCTTGGAATGTTTCGGGGGTTACAGATTTGGGTTATATGTTTTATGCGTCATCATTTGACTATCCATTATCTGGGTGGAATGTTTCAAAAGTTACAGATATGACTTATATGTTTGCCAATTCCCCATTCAATCAACCAATCGGAAATTGGGATGTCTCAAAAGTTAAAAATATGTCAGGTATGTTTGTCAATACATCATTTGATTATCCGATTGGGAATTGGACTGTTTCAGGGGTAACAAATATGAGTAATATGTTTCAAAACGACCAATATTTTAATCAACCATTATCTGGATGGAACGTCTCAAATGTTGTTGATATGACATCTATGTTCCGAAATTCACAATTTAATCAAGATATTAATAATTGGGATGTTTCAAGTGTTATTTATATGAATTATATGTTCGCATCTTCCCTATTTAATCAACCATTATCCGGATGGAATGTTTCAAATGTTGGTGATATGAACAATATGTTTTATAATTCGGAGTTCAATTACCCTATTGGAAATTGGGATGTATCTAATGTTGTTAATATGAACAATATGTTTAATATTAATACATATTTTAACCAAGATATTGGAAATTGGAGTATATCAAATGTAACTAATTTTACTGACTTTATGTTAGGTAAAACACCATTAACATTCTCAACAACAAATTTAGATTCAATCTATAGTGGATGGTCAACTAAAAATCCGTATACAGGAAGAACAATAAATTTTGGAAGTGCTAACTACACAATATCCGGAGGACAACCAGGTAAAAATACATTAACGGGTTCAACTATGAGTGGAGGATATGGTTGGACAATAACTGATGGAGGAGGAATTTAATATTATGAAAACTTTTGAAATATTTACAACAAATTACGACGGGTATATCGGAGATATAAGTTATTCCGCATATACCGGAGGAACTATTAGTTTAGGTTCACAGTTATTACCATACGATTATAATACAGATTATTATTATGGAACATATACCGTATACATACCTTTTTATAATAAAACCTGTATTTTAGATTATCCGCCACCTTCTTGGGATTTAATCGGTGATACGTTAATATTGTTCATTTCAAGTTGGAAAACCGACAATGAAGGTTTTACTAACACTAATCAAATTGGTATTGTGTTAGACCCATCAGGAACTTTTAATTTTGTAATTGATTGGGGTGATGGAAATACAGACACAATAACATCATATAGTCAACCTGAGCTTATACATACTTACAATGTTATAGGAACATATACTATACGTATGTTTGGAGTAATTGACGGGTTTAATATAGGAAATTATGCTGGTGATTATGGTAAAATTTTAAGTGTTCAACAGTGGGGTGATGTAAAATTAATTGATGGTGGATATCAATTTTATTATTGTTTTAATTTAGATTTATCTACCGTAATCGATACTTTAGACACTTCAAATCTGACTAATATCGACGCTATGTTTGCAGAATGTTATAGTTTAACATCTGTAAATAATATACAATCGTGGGACATTTCTAATATAACAAGTTTATCTTATTTATTCTCCGGATGTATATTATTTAATCAAAACTTAAATAATTGGGATATTTCGGGAATTACAAATATAAGTGGAATGTTTTATTTGACAAGTTATAATCAACCATTATCCGGGTGGAATGTTTCAAATGTTCAATACACAAATTATATGTTTAGTAATTCTCAATTTAATCAACCATTATCCGGATGGGATGTTTCAAATGTTGTTGATATGAGTAATATGTTTGAGTCTTGTCCATTTAACCAACCAATCAATAATTGGAATGTTTCAGGTGTTACAAATATGGGTTATATGTTTAATGGGTCATCATTTAATCAACCATTATCCGGATGGGATGTTTCAAATGTTACAGATATGAGTTATATGTTCTATAACAACTCAATATTTAATCAACCTATTGAAAATTGGAATGTTTCAAATGTTACAAATATGAGTGGTATGTTCTATTACAACTCAGCATTTAACCATCCAATTGGGAATTGGAATGTTTCGGGTGTTACCAATATGAGTTATATGTTCTATTACAACTCAACATTTAACCATCCAATTGGGGATTGGAATGTTTCGGGTGTTACCAATATGTCGGGTATGTTCTCTAATAATCAAATATTTAATCAACCATTATCCGGGTGGAACGTCTCAAATGTTACCAATATGTCGAATATGTTCTATTCCAACTCAACATTTAATCAACCATTATCAAGTTGGACTGTTAGTAATGTAACAAATATGTCAGGTATGTTTTATAATAATAGAATATTTAACCAACAAATTGATAATTGGGATGTATCTAAAGTTACAAATATGAGTTATATGTTTTTTAACAGTTTATTTGACCAACCATTATCCGGATGGAATGTTTCTAAAGTTACTCTTATGTTTTCCATGTTTAATAATTCTCAATTTAATCAAAATATAAATAATTGGAATGTTTCTGGAGTTACAAATATGAGTGATATGTTCTCTAATAATCAAATATTTAATCAACCATTATCCGGGTGGAATGTTTCAAAGGTTACAAGTATGAGTAATATGTTTGCCACTTCATCATTCAATCAACCAATTAATAATTGGAATGTGTCGGGTGTCACAGATATGGGTGCGATGTTCTATCAATCTCAATTTAATCAACCATTATCCGGGTGGAATGTTTCAAATGTTATTAGTTTGTTTAATATGTTTAGGGGTTCAAAATTTAATCAACCTATTGGAAATTGGGATATTTCTAAAGTATCTAATGTTGTGTATATGTTTTATGAAAACCAATATTTTAAACAAAATTTAGGGAATTGGAACATATCAGGTGTTACAAATTTTTATTATTTTATGGGAACTAAAAACCCTATTACTTTTTTCACATACAATTTAGATAGTATTTATAATGGGTGGGTAACAAAAAACCCACAAATAGGGATACAGATTAATTTTGGTAGTGCAAAATACACATCAGCTGGTTTGGCGGCAAGGACAACCCTTGTAACAACTTATTTTTGGTCAATTAGCGACGGAGGAATGTTAACTTAATTTATGGAATATATATATAGAATATCGACAAATAATTATACCGGATATACCGCCGATATAACTTTTAATCCATCAACAGGTGGAACAATTAATATTGGTACGGTTACATTACCGTATGATTACCCTACAGATTATCCGTATGGTGATTATTATATATACATACCGGCAACAGGTGTATCGGGGTCTTTGAATAATCCCCCACCAACACCTTAATTTATACGAACTAACAATATATGAGTACAACTTTAGAAATATTAACTGCGAATTATAACGGACAATTAGCCGATATAACCTTTTTCCCTTGTTCGGGGGGGGTTATAAATATTGGTGAAGTTACATTACCGTATAATTACGAATCCGAAAATTATTATGGAACTTACATTATTTACGTAATGTATTACGATGAAACTTGCTCGTTGGATATTCCTTGTATATCATTAACACCGACAAATACACCGACAAATACACCGACACCTACTATTACAGATACTCCAACTCAAACACCAACTCAAACTAATACTGTTACACCAACTAATACTGGAACACCAGCACAAACCCCAACACAAACGACAACGCAGACACAAACACAAACACCTTCCAATACAGCTACACCTACTAACACTATCACTCCAACTCAAACTCCAACTAAGACTCATACTCCCACACCAACAAATCGCCCTACAACAACACCAACAATGACACCAACAAATACTCCTACACAAACAAATACTCAAACAAATACGCCAACAAATACGCAAACGCAAACACAAACGCAAACTCAAACCACTACACAAACTCCGACTAACACTCCAACACAAACACAAACTCAAACACAAACACCGTCACCATTACCTCCAACAATTGGGTATTTTGAAGATTGTTGTTACCCATCTATAATATATAAAGTGGGTGGAATAATATATCCTGTTTTTATTGATAACTTCTATTATATAGAGACTACCGGATATAGTGGTTGTGTTAAAGCAATAAATCCTACGTCATTTAACAGTCAATATGAAATTATTAGTTTAACTTCATATGTGAGTTGCCTTATTTGTCAATTAGACCACGAATGTATTTTACCTACACCTACACCAACTCCAACTCAAACTGTGACTCCAACGGTAACGCCAACAGTAACTCCAACAATTTCAACAACACCAACAAATACTCCTACACAAACACAAACACAAACTTCAACACCAACACAAACACCTACCAATACACCAACAAACACTCAAACACAAACTCAAACACAAACACAAACTCAAACTTCAACACCGACACAAACACCTACTCAAACTCCGACTAACACTCCAACCAAAACTCAAACTCCAACAACAACAACGACATTAACCGCAACACCAACTCAGACTCAAACTCCAACAAACACTCAAACACCAACAAAAACTCAAACACCAACACCAACAAAAACAATGACTCAAACACCTACTAATACTCAAACACAAACACCAACCAAAACTCAAACACAGACGCCTACAAACACACCAGTTTGTTCAGCACCTCAAATGTTAGGTGTTACATTGTCATCAGGTTCAATTTTATCTGTTTCGATTATTCCGGGACCAAATTGTAGTGGTATTTTTATGATATATTCTTATGATAATATAAACTTTAATTCTGCTGTGGCAACTCCAAGTAACTGTACATCACCGTTTACTTTTGACTCTCTTACTACAACAGGAAATGTTTATGTAAAAGTGGGTCAATTATGTACATCAGGTGGTATTAGCGCATATTCTGAAGTTTTCCCATATTTCTTCCCAACCCCAACTCCGACACCAACACCAACAAATACACAAACGCCTACTAAAACTCCAACCAACACTCCAACTAAAACTCAAACCCCAACAACAACAACAACATTAACTGCAACTCCGACTCAGACTCAGACGCCAACTAAAACTCCTACTAACACTCCAACCAAAACACAAACACAAACTCCAACTAAAACTCAAACTCCAACAACAACAACAACATTAACTGCAACTCCGACGCAAACACAAACGCCTACTAAAACTCCTACACAAACACCTACTCGAACAAACACTCCAACGCCAACAACATCGTGTGGTGTTACATTAATTTCTACCACATATGTTTCAGGAACCACTTGGAATTATAATTTCACAACAGCAGGTTCTTGTGGAACACTTTTACCGGAATATTCGTCTGATAATATAACTTGGACTTTGGGTGGTGCAGGTGGTTGTACTTCACCTAGGTCGGCAATAACCGGTATTAATAGTGGAACAATATACTTTAGAATGACATTATTTTGTTCGTCTCTTACGGGAGTTTCAAATGTTATTACTTATGTGTTCCCATCACCAACACCTACACCTACAAGAACTCAAACACCAACACCAACAAAAACACCTACACCTACACCGACTGAAACACCACCTGGAGTAACTTGTGTATGTTATGAATTATATTGGTCTCCACCAGGTGGTCCTTTCTTTGGTTCAACAACTTTTGATTATATTGATTGTGAAGGGTTCCCTGCAAGTTCCTTTGCTAACAATATGGGTGATTCACCGAATATTTGTGCTCAAGAAAACACTATTTCATTTGGCGGTGGTGACAATTCAGGTGGTTGGCTTCCATCAATATATAATTGTTGCGCAACAAATATTACATTAGGATATAGAGTGTCAAATGCTGTATGTTCGTTACCTGGTTGGGCGTTAGTTAATCAATGTATAAATCGTTCCGCAATTTTAGGTTTATGTGACGCAACCGAATTATATGATGATGATATATCCGGTAATTGTACCTTCGCATTTGCAGCTGCGGGTTATTATAAAACCACTGATAACTTTAGTAGAAGATATTGGGATGGAACCGCATTTACGGGTGCTTGTTTTTCGTGTGGTTGTTTAGTTGTTAATACAGTAATAACATTATCTGATGGTTCAACTAAATTAATACAAGATGTTCAAGTTAACGACATACTTAAATCTATTGATGTTTCAGGAATGCCACAACCATCAAACGAATGGTACTCTTGGAGTAGTGACACTTTAAATTATGTAGAATCAACCTCTACAGTAATTAATTTTACAATATATGAATTTGATTCGGTTATTAATATTAATAACGATAAATTAATTGCGACTGATTCTCATAACCACGTTGTTAAACAAAATGGTGTTTGGTATATCAGAACAACATCTGATTTAAATGTTGGTGATGTATTATTAGATATTGACAATACTGAATTTGAAATCACATCATTAGTGACAATTACAGAATCAACAACAGTTTATAACGTTGATGTGAATAATAGTAATTTATATTTTGCGAATAATGTCTTAACTCACAATAAGTAAAACAGATACTTATTAGAACAAAGTAAACTATTTATATAAGGAAAATTATATTTAAATTTAGAATATGGAAAATAATGAAAATAATGATTTAACGGTTTGGCAAAGGTTATCAAGAGCCTTTGGACCAAACGCGTTATTAAATCAAGACTACCCAACATATAAGTTAGATAAGAAAGAGTTGTTAAAGACAACATCACAAGCGGAATATGAAAGAGAAAAATTACAAGCTCAACAAACATATTACCTATCTAACCAATGGACTAAGATTGAAAGTAATCTATACACTCAAGCAGTTTATTATGAACCAACTCGTTTGGCTTCATTTTACGATTATGAATCTATGGAATACACCCCTGAGATATCAGCGGCATTAGACATCTATGGTGAAGAATCAACAACTGTTGATGAGAATGGATATATGTTACAAATTTATTCTGAATCAAAAAGAATAAAATCTATACTAGCCGATTTATTCAATAACGTATTAGACGTTAATACGAATTTAACTATGTGGACAAGAAATACTTGTAAGTATGGTGATAACTTTGTTTATTTAAAATTAGATTCAGATAAAGGTATTGTTGGTTGTATGCAATTACCAAACATTGAAATAGAACGTTTGGAAAGAGGTATGGCAGCAAAATCTGCAACTATAGATGAACCTGCAGAACACAAAGGATTAAGATTTAAGTGGAAGGCAAAAGATATGGAGTTTAACTCTTGGGAAGTTGCCCACTTCCGTTTATTAGGTGACGATAGAAAACTTCCATACGGAACGTCAATGTTAGAAAAAGCAAGACGTATTTGGAAACAATTATTATTATCGGAAGATGCGATGTTAATTTATAGAACTTCAAGAGCACCGGAAAGACGTGTGTTCAAAGTATTCGTTGGTAATATGGATGATAAAGATGTTGAGGCTTACGTACAACGTGTTGCAAACAAATTTAAACGTGACCAAGTTGTTGATGCTAAAACAGGTAATGTCGATATGAGATTCAACCAAATGGCTGTTGACCAAGATTACTTTATTCCTGTTAGAGACCCAGCGGCGGCATCACCAATTGATACGTTACCGGGAGCAACAAACTTATCTGAAATTGCCGATATAGAATATATCCAAAAGAAATTATTAACCGCTCTTCGTGTTCCTAAAGCATTTTTAGGATTTGAAGAAACTGCCGGTGATGGTAAGAATTTATCATTACAGGATATTCGTTTTGCAAGAACAATCAATAAGATTCAAAAATCAATGATTGCCGAATTAAATAAAATTGCAATCATTCATTTATTCTTATTAGGGTTTGAAGATGAGTTATCTAACTTTACGTTAGGACTAACCAATCCATCATCCCAAGCAGATTTATTAAAGAATGACCTTTGGAAAGAAAAAATTGCATTATACCAACAAGCCGTTGCGGCAATTGCGGGTATTGCTCCGGTATCTGTATCGTGGGCTAAGAAACATATTTTAGGATTCTCTGATGAGGAAATCAAACTTGATTTACAACAACAAAGAATTGAGATGGCTGTCGGAGCTGAATTAACAAATACGGCAACTATCATAACACATACAGGTATCTTCGATAATATCGATAAATTATATGGTAACCCTGCATCCGGAGCAACTGCCGGTGGTGCGGCACCATCATCCCCACCACCACCGGGAGGTGGAGGAGGTTTCGGCGGAGGTGGAGACTTAGGTGGAGGAATGGAAGATTTAGGTGGACCTGAACCAGGACCTGAACCGGGTGGACCTGAACCGGGTGGAGCCCCTGAGGCGGCAGCTCCCGAAGCAGAAGTAACTCCTGAATCATTTAATAGAGATAATTTAAAAATATTGGTAGAAAGAAGTAATATGACAGAAGATGATTCATACATTGATTTATCCAAAGGTGGAAACTCTTTAGGAGAAATTGAAGCTCAATTAGGTAAACTTCTAAAAGATTAGATATTTATAAATAAAAAAACTTATGAACTTCGGTATATTAAAAACAAAAATAGAAAGAGTGTTGTTAGAATCATACGCTAACGACACATTTAAAGACGAAATAAAAAATTTCAAAAAATATGTTTTAGAAAACAAAAACATAAGTAAATTATTTTATTTATACGATGAATTAAATTCTCCAAAAGCATTAAGTGAATCTTACGCCAGAGAGTTTATTAACGAAAGTATTAAAATGTATGAGAACACAATCAATAAAATCAAGCAATCTGATTTAAATAAAATAAAATCTTGGGTTGGTAATAAACAGATAGAGAATCAATATGAGACTATCGATACGTTGTTTTCTTCAGATATATTAACGATTGAATCTAAAATTAAATGTAGAAACATTCTGTCAGAATCTCTTAGAAAATTACCGGTGGTGAAAACAGAAGGGATTGATTTACCGTTAACAACAATGGTAAGTGTTGCAAACAAAACTATTAAAAGTTATATTGATGGTTTAACTGAATCTGACAAAAAAGAATTAATGTCTTTATTGTCTGAAGATGATTCAACATTGAATGAAAAATACGTTACACTTAAAGAAGGTGTAGTTACGAAACTAACGGAAATGAAGAATGCTAGCACTGATTCAACAATGCAAATAAGAATTGAGGATACTATCTCAAAAGTAATTTCTGAAAAATACGACAAACTTACGTACTTCAAACTTAAAAACCTTAAAGAAAATCTTTAATTATCGTCTGATTTAAATTTTTTCTGAACATACTTAGCTTTTGAAAGACCATCACGTTTAATTACTGATGGTTTTTTAAATTCTTTTCGTTTTGATAATTCAGAGCTTTGACGGGTTTTAATTACTTTACTTTTATAGAGTTTTAGAGCTTTCTCAATCGTAATGTGATTATTTAATTTTACTATTAGCATATACTACATATATCTCCCTCCTACAAAAAAGTTTTGACATTACCCATAAAAACACCTATTATTTTTAAAAATAAACAGGAAAATATGAAAATTAATGAAAAAGGGAAAAACTTCTCTACTACACGGGTTCAAAACAGCGAAGATTGTTTATGGAACGGTAGACTCAATCAAACTTAAATCACTTTACTTAAACATCCAAACTTGGGTTGAACCAATATACGAATGTGATAATTGGACAAGAACAGTTCTTAACCTAAGTAGGAGTATTAAACACTCAATCTACGAGTCAATAAACAAAGATATATTCAACGACAAATTTATTGTAGACTTAGATTTAAGGTCCAGCGGACTCAATCTAAACAAAAAATCGTTTATGAACCTTGAAATAAATTTTTATTTAATACAAGAAGATTTGGATTTCAAATGTAACGAAATAAAAGAATCATTACAACAAATAACAAAACAAATTTTTAAAGATAATTTTTTAGATAATGAAAATTTTAACTTTTATCTAACCAAAAACAGTAAAATCACAGAAGAATTGTTACAAACCGAGAATGTTTAATATTTATAAATAAAACATTCAAAATGAATTTAAGAATATTACAACCAAGTGAATCAGGGAAAGGTATATTAGTTGAATACGATGCTGGGTATATTAACCCAAATGATAATCGTAACGAAACATTAATTAGAGAATCTAGCGAAACTCTTGACCACACTAAACCAATTGAGTTTTATGCCGTATTACAAAAATATGATACCCCTAATAGAAATGGTAGATTATATCCTGAACGTATATTAAAAAGAGAGGCGGAGAATTATAAAAAAATGATTAAAAAGGGAACAGCCCTATCCGAGTTAAATCACCCGGAATCATCTTTAATCGATTTAGATAGAGTTTCTCACGCAATCACCGAAGTATGGTGGGAAGGTAATGTCCTAATGGGTAAAATAAAACTACTTACATCACCGGGATATCACGAAAGTGGTATTTGTTCAACCAAAGGTGACTTAGCAGCTAACTACCTAAGACAAGGAGTTACATTAGGTATCTCATCAAGAGGTGTAGGTTCCCTTAAAAAGATTGGTGAACAAAATGAAGTTCAAGACGATTTTGAATTAATCTGTTTTGATTTAGTATCATCACCATCAACCCCGGGAGCGTATCTATTCTTAAATAAAGAGGATAAACAACTATACGATGAGAACTTAGAAGAAGAGAAAAAAATGAGTGTTGAGAGACACGTTGGTGATTCCGGAAATAAATCGCTTGACTTAATGAAAAAATTAAACGATTATTTGGGTTACTAATAAAAAAAAACAAAATGGAAGAAAAGTATTTTATCGCAAAAGTTACCTTGGACTCAGTTGATGAGGCATCAGGTAAGATTAAAAAATTAAGAGAAGAAAAATTAGTAAGTGGTTACAACCCTACTGATGTTGAGGCGAAAGTTACCAAAGTTTTTGAACATTATACAATGGAGTGGAGAATTACCGCTATTGTAGAAAGTAAAATTGATGAAGTAATTGAGTAGTTAAATTTTTAATTATTAAGTAAAAGAGGACATATAGTCCTCTTTTTTTATGCTTTTTATTTTTTGGAGATATTTATCAATGTATAAAAACCTAACTCAATTTAAGTAAATTTTAAACTTTTTTTGAATTAGGAGATATTTATATATTAAAATAACAACAAAACGAAATGGCAAAAGAAAAATCTTTAGTTGAAGAGGCTATCATCCAAATGAAAAACTTGGAAGAAGCGGTAGCTGAAAATGCAAAAGGAATACTTGCTTCTACAATGAAACAAGAAATCAAAGACCTAGTAAAAGAATCTCTAACTGAACAAGACGAGATTAACCCTGATGACGTTGAAGTGGATGAACCTATGGGTTCTGATGATATTGCCGATATTGATATGGGTGATGATTCAGATGAAGAAGGTGATGAAATGGATACTGATGATACTGATGACGAAGAAGATATGGACTTTGGTGACGAAGAAGATATGGACGACGAGGAAGACACTATTGACTTAACTGACGCAGACGATGAAGAAGTACTTAGAGTATTTCAACTTATGGGTCCGGATGACAACATTGTCGTAACAAAAGACGACAAAGGAAACACTCACCTTAAAGATGAGGAAACCGGTAAAGAGTATATGATTGTTGGTGAAAGTGAAGAAGAAGAATTTGAAATGTCTGAAGAATGGGACGAAGAACTTGAAGAAGATGAGATGGGTGACGAATCTATTGAATCAATCGTTGAGAGAATGTTCGGTTCTGATGATGAAGACGAAGACGAAGTGGAATTTGATTTTGAAGAGTTTGACGAATCTGATGATATGGACGATGAAGAAATCGTTTATGAAATCGAAATGGATGAAGAAGACGAAGAAGAATTAGGTGAAGAAGAAATGGATGATGAATCTATTACTGAAGCTAAAATGTCTATCAAACCAAAAGGTGTTGGGATGGGTAATCAATCAAAATTTAAATTTAACAAATCACCTAATCAAGGAACAGGATTTAAAACTAAAATGAAAGAGGCTCCAAAATCTGTAGGAACAGGTAAAGCGAAATTCGAGTATAAAGAAGGTGAAAATTCAGGAACTAAATTAGGAACAAACAAAGTTGTTAAGAAAACTGAAACAAAAGAAGGTTCAACTAGAAAACCAATGGTTAAAAAAGTTGAAGGTAAAAAAGAAGAGACAAAAGAGGCTGTAAGAACTTTAGGTTCAGGGTCTAACTTTAGAAAAGGTGGTTTACCAAAACCAAGAGCTCATTCAAGTTTTAATACTGCTATCAAAGAAAGTAACACTAATTCAGAGTTACAAGTTCTTAGAGAAAAAAACGAAGAATACAGAAAAGCACTTAATGTTTTCAGAAGTAAATTAAACGAGGTTGCAATCTTCAATTCAAACTTGGCTTACGCTACACGTTTGTTCACTGAACATTCAACATCAAAACAAGAAAAAATTAACATTTTAAGAAGATTTGATGGTGTTGAAACTAT
>B570J29032_109959280_pt1 | contig 21355 bp, 14 predicted proteins | sample LakMenEpi16Nov12_FD_29032 | JGI IMG/M metagenome (IMG submission 29032) | reverse complement strand
TTTCTCAAGTGTTGGATTTAAATTTTAGTCGCATTCAATTTACCCCAGACTTAATGCCAAGCGACATTACAGGTTCCGAAATATTAGATGAAAACAGGGTGTTTAAATTTATCAGAGGACCTCTTTTTGCAAATATTATTTTAGCCGACGAAATCAATAGAACGCCTCCGAAAACACAAGCGGCTTTATTAGAAGCCATGCAGGAAAAATCGGTTACTGTTGGTGGAAAATTGCATAATTTAGAAGAACCTTTTTTTGTTTTAGCTACACAAAATCCTATTGAACAAGAAGGAACCTACCCGCTGCCAGAAGCACAATTAGACCGTTTTATGTTTAATATACTTTTAGATTATCCTACACTTGAAGAGGAAATTGAAGTAGTAAGAAGCACCACACAAAATCTAAAACCAGAACTTAAAACCATATTGCACGCCAAAGAAATTTTATATTTCCAACAGTTGGTTCGTCGCGTGCCAGTGCCAGATAACGTATTAACTTATGCGGTAAATTTAGTAAGCAAAACTAGACCTAATACACCCAATGCGCATCCTGTGGCAAATGATTTTTTAGAATATGGGGCTGGACCAAGAGCTGGACAATTTTTAATACTTGGTGCCAAGTGCCATGCCTTAATTAATGGAAAATATTCACCAGATATTGAAGATGTAAAAGCAATAGCAGCCAATGTTTTAAGACATCGCTTAATTAGAAATTACAAAGCAGAGGCAGAAGGTGTTAGTGCAGAAAAAATTATTGCACAGCTCCTTTAATTAGTTAAACCTCGCCATGCTTTTCGCGCCATAGCTGGTTAAATGTTTTTTCTGCTAACTTAGGAAACTCTCTTTGTTCTCCCCATTCATTTTTATAAAACTGCTTTAATGTAAAACCCTTAATACTCGGTGGTCTGTTCATGTTTTTTCGGTTCAACATAAATTTTTTCCAAGTATACCAAGCTAACTTTTCACCTGTTTTTTCTAGCCCCTGGCCAACGCTGTCGTGCCTATTTCTAACTAAATGGTTATGTAAATCAATTTTTACCGGACAAACATCTGTGCACCTACCGCATAAGGTAGAAGCATTACTTAAATGTTTATAAGACTCCAAGTTGCTTTGCAAAGGATTTATAACTTGCCCAATTGGGCCACTTTTGGCACCTTGGTATAGCGCTGTGCCTCCGCTAGCAGTAAATACAGGACAAACATTGTGGCAAGCACCGCAACCAATACAAGTTAGGGCTTGTCGTTGATCTTGAGAAGCCATTACCGAAGACCTCCCATTATCTATTAAAATCACAATAAACTCTTGAGGGCCATCGTGCTCTTCTCTTGTGGCTGGGCCAACAATGGTATTAAATGCAGAAAGTTGTTGGCCTGTAGCATGCGTAGAAAGTAGTGGAAAAAACAACTCTAAATCGCTAATGCTCGGAATAATCTTATCTATGGAGGCTAATACTACATGTGTTTTGGAAAACGTGTAACACAATCGAGCATTTCCCTCATTTTCCGATATCGCAACCATTCCTGCATCGGCTATTAAAAAATTGGCTCCTGTTATTCCAAGATCGGCTTCAAGATATTTCCTTCTAATTTCCTCCCGCAAATCACTCATCAATTCTTGGTTATCGGCTTCAAGTGATGACCTAATCGAAGTATTTAATTTTTTATTGGTTTCACCATGCTGCAAATTAACCGATGGCAATACAGGATGAAAAGGAGTCTCTTCGGTTAATTCAATCAAATAATCCCCAACACCAGTTTCGTTAACCACCAAATCTTTATTACCTTTTAAATGAGCCATTAAACCAATTTCACTCGAAAGGGAGGTTTTACTTTTTACTATTTTTTTGCTTTTGGTTCGCGTAATAATTTGATCTAATTCTTGAAGCGCATTTGCTGCGTCATAAGCCCATACCACTTTACCACCTTTACGCAACAAGGAGGCCTCAAAATCTACTAAATATTTATCTAGACTCTCTGTTACTTTCCATCTTATGTAGGCAGCGCGTTGTTTAGCTAACTCTAAATTCTGAAAATAGGATAATGCCTTTAGCCTTCTGCTATCGAAATGTTGCAGCAATTGCTTTGCCTTTTGATGGCTATTATTTGCAATCTGTTTATTTAGTTCTGCTATGAAGGCTTCATGCGGGCGCATACAAGGAGTTTTTTCAAATGTAAATATTTGCTGTTAATTTTAAACTATTATAAAATATGGTTGTCAATTAAGCGGGTTGAACCTAAATTAACTGCAACTAAAACAACCGCATAGGCTGAATAATCCTGCAAAGTTTCCAAAGTATTGGGATCACAAACCTCTAAATATTCTAATTCAAAAGGCAAATTAGATAAGCTATTTCTTGCTTCATTGAGGGCGGCTTCCCACGTTAATGCTTGCCATTGTTGAGATAAGGATTGAAGTGTTTTAAAAATTTGAGGCGCAATAGCTCTTTCTTCTTTCGTTAAACGCGCATTTCTGCTGCTCATAGCCAATCCATCAGTTTCCCTTACGATAGCACACCTATTAAATTTAATATTTGGAAAATCTCTGGCAATTAAGGTTTCTACTACCATGCACTGCTGATAATCCTTTTGCCCAAAATACACCTGGTTTGGATGTACCATTTTAAACAACTTAGTGAGTATAGTAATAACACCATCAAAATGTCCTGGTCTTTTGGCACCTTCTAATACATGAATAAAATTACCATAGTCGGCCGCGCTAAGTTTCAATTCCTGCGATTGGTAAATTTTAGAAACCTCAGGATGAAAAAGCACATCACAACCAACAGCAGTCAATAGCAATAAGTCGGCCTCCAAAGTTCTTGGGTAATTGGCCAAATCGTCGGGGTTATTAAACTGCGTTGGATTTACAAATATACTGCATACCACAAAATCAGTATTTGCTTTTGCCTCTTCAATTAATGAAATATGGCCAAGGTGCAAAGCACCCATGGTTGGCACAAAACCTATGGATAAATTTTGGGCCTTTTTTGCATTTATAAGCCCTTCAAGGGCAATAGGGTCTTTAATCAATATCACTTTAAACTTTGGTTATCAACCTAATAAAAATTATTCCTAGAAGAAAGGTGCGAATATTAAGTAATTTATTTAAGATTAGTGTAACTTTGCATACTTTTTTAAACACGGTGAGTATGGCAAAAAAGAGAGTTCTGTACATTTCTTCGGAAATGACACCTTTCCTTAAAGTAAGTAGTGTTGGTGAGTTGGCAAGAGTGTTGCCCCAGGCTATTCAAGAACAAGACAACGAAATTAGGGTTTTAATGCCTAGATTTGGTTGTATTAACGAGAGAAGAAATAGATTACATGAGGTAGTTAGATTGAGTGGAATTAACATCACAATTGATGATAATGACAATCCTCTAACTATTAAGGTAGCCTCTCTTCCCGAAGCAAAAATGCAGGTTTATTTCCTAGATAACGAGGATTATTTTCATCGAAAGTTTGTGTATACAAATGAAAAAAATGAATTCTACGGAGATAATGACGAACGTACTATCTTCTTTTGCAAGGGAGCGCTAGAAACTGTTAAGAAGCTTGGATGGCAGCCAGACATTATTCACTGCCAAGGATGGATGACAAGTCTTATTCCATTGTACCTTAAAACTATTTACAAAGATGAGCCAGTATTTCGCCTTGCAAAGGTAGTTTACTCTGTTTTTGAAAATCAGTTTGCAGAAAATATGGGCAAAGAATTTGGCAGAAAGGCTAGCTTAAATTCAATAGACAATAAACAAGTTTCCTCTTTAGCTAATGCAACATGCTCAGATTTATACATGAGCGGAATTACACATGCAGATGCATTGGTAAAGGCAAGCACAGAAATAGATCCTGAAGTGACCAAGTTCATTAAAAAGCAAAAAGGTAAGCCTATTATTGAACATGTAGAAAGTGAAGACAATACCGCCGCTTACATAGATTTGTATGACTCATTATTGGATCGCCAAAACTAAAAACGCTTTCTTTTTACTAGTTGTAAGCACACTTTGGTTGGCTTGCCAAAAAAATACCGACCTAGTACCGGCTGGTTTTGTAGGCGCTAGAAACGGGTATCAAACCTTGTATGATACAACCATTGATTTGCGTGCTTACACAGTTAAAATGGATTCTGTGATAACCTCTCGCCTAAGCGCGTATGCAATTGGAACCATAAATGATCCAGCTTTTGGAACCTCTAGTGCTGCTTTAATTACTCAGGTTAGTTTACCTGGAAATGGCTTCTCTTGGGGCAATGGTGTGTTTAAGTTAGATTCTTCTGTTTTGCAATTACGTTTCAGAAATCTTTTGAGCTCTGATGGAACCTATTTTAAAGATTATTATGGAGATAAAAATGCTATCCATACTCTTAAAGTATATCTATTAGATGAAAATCTAAGAACAGATTCTACCTATTATTCTTCAAGAAATTATAAAACAACTGGAGTTGTGATGGGCAGCTGGACAGGAAAATTCAATTTTACAGATACCCTTACCATCAAGCAAGGTTCCCAAACAGTGGTTATTCCACCACACATACGAATTCCTATGAACCAAACTTTTAATGATTTGCTTTATGGCGCAGAATTAAGAGGAGAATTTGCCTCTCAGTCTGCTTTTAAGGCCGCATTCAAAGGCTTTGTAGTTGTAGATGAAAGCAATTTTGGCCCAGGTGGAGGCACTATTGTTTATGTAAGGTTAAACTCTGATGTTACGGCTTTAACCGCCTTTTATAAAGATTCTATGGCTGCTGATTTTCCTATAATTGGCGGAAACAATGGCGTGGATGCCTCTTACAACTATTATAATCACAGCAATGTTCCAGCTGATTTATTACAAGCCATAGGATCGGGAAGTCATAGAGATACGGGGTTTGTACAACCTTTAGCCGGAACTAAACTAAGAATAGAAATCCCAAATTTATTTGATGCATTCTCAAACCCAAAACTTGCTATCAATGGGGCTGAATTAACTTTTACACCCCAAAGTGGAAGTTTTACAGAGACTTACCCTTTACCCATAGTAATGAGCTTAGTTGGTTCGGATTCTCTAGGTAAGAACAAATTCCTAAAGGACCAAATTACAGAAGGCACCAACTATTACGGAGGAAAACTAAACAATAATAAATACTCCTTTAATATTGTAAGACACCTGCAAGATTTATTAATCAAATACAAAAATGGTGCTAATGTAAATTACGGAATGCACCTTATTGTGCCTGCAGATAATCCAATTACTGCCGAACGAGTTATTTTAGATACAAGAAAAAATTCGGGCTCTTTTAAACTTAAAGTTACTTATACCGTTATTAAATAAGTTTGATTCTTTATTTAACTGAAAATATCGCCCCTGCGCAAATCGCAGAATTGCAATTACACCTAAACCAAACAGGATGCGATGCTATTATGCTTCCCAAACATAACGCATTACTTTCTCCTAATTTAAAAGATACTAGAATACAGGAAAAATACCCTTTTATTAAAGAAGTAAAATCTATAGACAGCCCCTTTCAACTTCCTTCATTATCTTTTAAAAAAGAAACAATTTTTGAAGTTAATGGAATAGCCATAGGTACCCATTTCAACAACATAATAGCGGGGCCATGTAGCATAGAAAATGAAGAACAAATCTTCGAAACAGCCTCATTTCTTCAAAAACAACAAATAAAATTTTTAAGAGGTGGAGCCTACAAACCCCGCACTTCTCCCTATACCTTTAGAGGTTTGGGCAAAGATGGCCTTAAATTAATGAAACAAGCTGCAGATGCCAATGGTATGGCTGTAGTTACAGAGTTAATGGATCTAAGCCTCCTCGAGGAAGTAATGCAGTATACCGATATTATTCAAATTGGTAGCAGAAATATGGCCAACTTCTACATGTTAGCCGAGTTGGGAAAAGTGAATACACCTATCCTCCTCAAACGCGGGATGCAAGCAAAAGTAAATGAATGGTTACTTGCTGCAGATTACGTAATGAGTGGTGGTAACGAAAATATAATATTGTGCGAAAGAGGAATTAGGAGCTTCGATCCCATGAGTAGAAACGTAATGGATATTGGCGTAATTCCTTTAATTAAAAGCCTTAGTCATTTGCCAATATTGGCAGACCCTAGCCATGGTACCGGTGATGCGCAATTTGTAACAGCCATGTCGAAAGCGGCTATGGTTGCTGGAGCCAACGGTCTTATAATTGAAGTACACCCGAATCCTAAAAAAGCCTTGTCCGACAGTAAACAAGCACTTAGTTTTGTTCAATTTGAAAAGTTAATGCAGGAAATTGAATTATTAAAACCTGCCATTAAAAATCCAATTGACGCCAGTTATTCAGTCGTATTATAAATATTCCTTTTTGCTTTAGTTTTTCGTATTTTCGTGGCCTATGTGTGGAATTGTTGCTTACATCGGGCACAGAGATGCTTGCCCAATTGTGCTTAAAGGTCTTAAGCGTTTAGAATATCGCGGTTATGATAGTGCTGGAGTTGCCCTCTTAGATGGCAACAAGAACATGAAGATTTACAAAAAAACCGGAAAAGTTAGCGATCTAGAACGCGAAATTGGTGATAGAGATACCTCTGCCTTTACTGGCATGGGCCATACCCGCTGGGCCACGCACGGCGAACCTAATGATAGAAATGCCCATCCACATCTTTCTGGTGATGGTCAATTTGCTATTATTCATAATGGTATTATAGAAAACTATTCTGCCTTAAAAGAAATGCTCAAAGAACGTGGGCATGAATTTAAGAGCGAAACAGATACAGAAGTGTTGATTCACCTTATTGAAGAGGTTAATAAAAACAACTCTGTTAAATTTGAAGAAGCGGTGCGTATGGCATTAACCCAAGTTGTGGGCGCATATGCTATTGTAATAACCTCCAAAAATGACCCTAACTATTTAATAGGGGCCAAAAAAGGTAGTCCAATGGTAATTGGAGTTGGAGAGAATGAACATTTTATTGCCAGTGATGCAACCCCAATTGTAGAATACACAAGAAATGTAGTGTATATGCAAGATGGCGAAATTGCCATTATTGAGGATAATGTGTTAACCATAAAAACAATTGACAACACTGTTAAAACACCTTACATACAAGCGATAGAATTCAATCTAGAAAATATTGAAAAAGGCGGGTATGAGCATTTCATGCTAAAAGAAATTTTTGAGCAACCACGCAGTATTTTAGATTCGTTTAGAGGTCGTATTCACTTACCAGATCCATTAATTACGATGGCAGGTATTGACAAGTTTGAAGATAAAATTAAAAACTTAGACCGTATTGTTATTCTAGGTTGTGGCACTTCATGGCATGCTGGTTTAGTAGGCGAATATTTGTTTGAAGATATTGCACGTATCCCAACTGAAGTAGAATATGCATCAGAATTTAGATATAGGAACCCAGTAGTTAGGGAAGAAGATTTTGTGATTGCCATTTCTCAATCTGGTGAAACAGCAGATACACTTGCTGCTATTGAATTAGCTAAAAGAAAAGGTGCTACCATTTTTGGAATATGTAATGTAGTTGGTGCAAGTATTCCTAGAGCTACAGATGCAGGTGCGTATACCCATGCTGGACCAGAAATTGGAGTAGCCTCTACCAAAGCATTTACAGCACAAGTAACCGCTCTATTGCTAATGGCTTTATCTATGGGGCAAAAACGCGGAACCGTTAGCACAAGCCGTATGCGCGAGATGCTAAATGAAATTGAAAGTATCCCAGCTAAGATAGAAAGAGTTTTACTTCTAGACGACCAAATTAAGTTAATAGCAGAAGAACTGAAAGACAGTAGAAATGCCCTTTACCTTGGAAGAGGTTATGGCTTCCCAATTGCCTTAGAAGGTGCACTTAAGTTGAAAGAAATTTCTTACATCCACGCGGAAGGTTACCCAGCAGCAGAAATGAAGCATGGACCTATTGCCTTAATTGATGAAGAAATGCCAGTTATTGTGATTGCTACCAATCATAGCAACTATGAAAAAGTAGTGAGCAATATACAAGAAGTTAAAGCAAGAAAAGGAAGAGTAATTGCCATCGTAACAGAAGGAGATACGCATGTTAAAACTATGGCAGATCATGTAATTTATATTCCAAGTTGCGAAGAAGCTTTATTGCCATTGATTGCTACAATTCCGCTTCAATTACTCTCTTACCATATTGCGGTGTTAAGAGGTTGTAATGTAGACCAACCAAGAAATTTGGCAAAATCAGTTACGGTGGAGTAATCCTGATGCAGGAGTTTTGATTGCTTTCTGGCATTTTCATTTGAGAAATATTACTTACAATCATGCTTAAATGAGTACGACAAATAATTATTTCAGCATTAGCTTCTATAAGTAATATTGCGATAGAAATTAATTTAGCACATGTTTCTATAATTAAAACATCATAAAAAAATAACATGTGGTTAAAAAATAGGGCAATTATTTATCAATTAGGGAAAAAAAAGCATAAGTAGTTCAAAATGAAACACTAATAAACTAGTCACATTGGTTCAAACCTTTGGAAATCTGTGTGTTGTTATTACGGCGCTTTTCTTGACCTTTGTATTCACTATTTATAAGAACCATGTTTCTTGAAGGCTTTATAAAGCGATTGTATAAGATGCGCATTGGCACCAGAACAGCTATTAGCTTTTTTGCTGTTATAATGATAGTTCTTGCCTTTACCGTAGTGGCTTTGTTTCTTTTACAATATGGAAAAAATATAGATACTAAAATTGCTAATAGTTATAGTCCCGTTATCAGTTCAATAAAAAACTACTCAGATATTATAGAAGAATCTGGGAGATTAAGCAATGATATAGCTACAGAATCAAACCCTGGAAAGCAGGTTAGGTTAAGACATATTGTTAATCGTGTTTATAACAATCATAAACTTGATTTGATAAATATTTGTCAGGAGCCTGGGCTAGCCGACATTAAGAAGCGAATCATTAATGCCGACCGAAAATTTGAAAAGGTAATGGCACTCGAAAGAAAGATACTTGCCCTCACAGATTCAGCAAATAGCTATAACAATGCTAGGATCAAAGCGCAGCTCTTAGACCATAAGAAAAAGGTTGAAATGGATTTAAATCGAATTACGCTAGAACTAAATGAAACTAGCTTGATGGCCATTAGTGTTTTTAATAAACTTACCGCGCAGAAATTTGCGAGCTATAGAACTTTATCTTACTTATTATTGGTAATGATTTTTGCCATAATGCTGTTGGCTTTATTTTCAGTTTACATTACTAACGTAACCATTATTCAACCCATAAAAGAATTAAGTAGCATTTTAGATGAAGTTGGCGAAGGAAAAATTATCAATTTTCAATCTGATATTGCTCGAGAAGATGAAATTGGAGAGATGATTAATTCGGCTCAAAGGGTAGTTCAAGGTTTTAAAACAAAAGAACTTGTAGCCAATGCCATTGGGAAAGGAGACTATGAAATAAATGTTCCCATGTTAAGCAGAAAAGACCGCTTAGGCAAAGCGCTTACAGAAATGAGAAACAACCTTAAAGCACAAAAACAACAAGTAGAAGAAACTATCAATTCACTAGAAACCACTAATATTAGCCTTGAAAAGAAAAACAAAGAATTAGATGAATTTGCCTATATAACCTCGCACGACTTAAAAAGCCCTTTACGCGGTATTAATAACCTCTCTGAATGGATAGAGGAAGATATAGGAGAAAAACTAAGTCCCGAATCCAAAAACTTTTTTAAACTTTTAAGGGGCAGAATCCATAGAATGGAAGCGCTAATAAATTCTATTCTAACGTATTCTAGGGCAGGGAAAAATACAGAAGACCAAAAAATAGTGAACACCCTACAACTTGTAAACCAAGTGCTTGAAAACAGTTATTTGACCTCAGATTGCGTTGTTCTAGTGGATAATAAATTACCTTTGGTAAAGGCAAATAAAAAAGACTTGTACGAAGTTTTTAATATCTTTATTTCCAATGCAATCAATCATAATAACAGCAAACAACCCGTTGTAAATATCACCTACAAAGAATTAGGTAATATGATAGAGTTTTGTGTGGCAGATAATGGGCAAGGCATTGCAGAAGAATTTCACGAAAAAATATTTACCATTTTTCAAACTCTAGAAAGGCGAGATGAAATAGAAAATATAGGAGCCGGTTTGGCTATTGGAAAAAAAATAATTGAAGATTACGGCGGAAAAACATGGGTTCAATCTGAGCTAGATAAGGGTGCAAAATTCTTTTTTACTTGGCCCGTTTAAGCAATCGGTATAATATTTTTTTTTCTTTGGGGCTAATTATGTAAACTTGAGAATAAATACTGAATTATTCAATTTTACATGAGCGAGAAAATGGTAAATATTCTATTGGTAGAAGATGACGAAGTGGATATAATGAATGTGAAAAGAGCATTCAAAAAAAATAATATTACAAACCCGCTAAATATTTGTAATAATGGTTTAGAAGCGCTCGATTTTCTAAGAGGCAAAACAGAACCTTTTGGAGAAATTCCAAAAATAATTCTACTCGATTTAAATATGCCTAAAATGGGTGGCATTGAGTTCTTAAGAGAAATTAGAAAAGATGAAAAACTAAAGAACATCTCTGTTTTCGTAATGACTACCTCTAATGAAGACAAAGATAAAGTGGATGCTTACAACTTAAATGTTGCTGGCTATATTCTTAAACCACTTAGCATGGAAAGATTTGTTGAAGCGGTTTCAACTCTCAACAATTACTGGAAGCTTTGCGAATTTCCTGAAAGCTAAATTATGACGGTAGAAAATTCTAGCGCTTATAAACTCCTACTAATTGATGATGATGAAGTGGATGTAAAAACCTTTCAAAGAACCCTTAGAAAGGTTGATATGCCCCATCAATTAACTATGGCTTATAATGCAGCAGAAGCTCTGTCTGCCATTGCAAACCAGAGTTTTGATTGCATTTTCCTTGATTACTTACTACCAGGAATAGACGGATTACAGCTATTGGTAAAATTAAGAGAAATGTCTATTAGCACCCCTGTGGCTGTTATGACCTCTCAAGGTGATGAAAAAATTGCCGTTGAGATGATTAAAAATGGCGCCTTTGACTATTTTACAAAAAGCGAAATTAACCCAGATAAAATATCCAAAGTTGTTTTTTCTGCGGTTCGTTTATCGGATGCAGATAAGCAGAGGATTATTGCAGAGAAAACCATCATTGAGAATAATAACCGACTCAATGCTATCTTGGAGAGTACCCGAAATTTAATCTATGCTTTTGATAAAAATTTTAAACTTATCGCTTTCAATTCATCCTTTAAAGAAAACATAGAACACCTGGCAAGAAAAAATAGTTCAGTAACATCTAATATTCATCTGAATGATTTACCCTTGAGTGAAGATAGAAAAAAAACACTTATAAAAAATATTGAAAGAAGCTTGTTAGGTGAGCAATTTACAGTGCTAGAAAAAGTAAGTTTTAGCAATAATCCTTTAAAGATTGCACCCTGGTATGAAACCACTTTTAATCCAATTCTTGAATCAAATACCCAAGTTAGCGGTGTTGCCATCTACTCGCAAGACGTTTCCGAAAATAAAAACATTCAAGAAGACTTGCTACAAGCTAAAAATGACGCCGTTGCTGCGGCTCAGGCCAAATCAGAGTTTCTTTCTAATATGAGTCATGAGATTAGAACGCCAATGAATGCTATTATTGGGTTAACCGAACTTTTGCTTGAAGAAAATTTTGAAGGAACTAACCTCGAAAACATAAAATCAATAAAATACTCTGCCGATAATTTGCTAGTAATCATAAATGATATTTTAGATTTTAGCAAAATAGAAGCAGGTAAAGTAACCTTCGAAAATATTGATTTCAACCTTCGTAAAAGGATGACAGAGCTAAGAAAAACCTTTGAACATAGAACTAAAGAAAAAGGTATTGATTTCAAAATTGAAGTGCAAGATGCCATTCCAGCGGTAATTAAAGGAGATCCATATAGGCTTAATCAAATTTTATTTAACCTAGTTGGCAATGCCATAAAATTTACATCAGAAGGTTTAATTAAAGTTTCTGTTAATGTTTTGGCTCAAAAAGAAAACCTATTAACCTTACAATTTGCAGTAGAAGACTCTGGCATTGGAATTCCAGAAAGTGCCCAAGCCAAGATTTTTGAAAGCTTTACACAAGCCAATACCAATACCTCTCGTAAATATGGTGGCACAGGATTAGGGCTAGCCATCACAAAAAATTTGGTGAAACTACAAGGAGGAGAAATTTCTCTTAAAAGTTCTGTTGGCCAAGGAACAACCTTCTATGTAACCATAAATTATAGCATAGGTAATCTCGAAAACTTAGAGGAAAAACAAAGTAAACAAGACCAACCTTCAGACTTATCTGCACTAAAAATACTTTTAGTAGAAGATAATTTAATGAACCAATTTGTTGCAAAACAATTTTTTAAGAAATGGAAAAACGAAATTATTGTAGCCAATCATGGAGCCGAAGCCATTTCAATTTTAATTGAAAGAAATGATATAGATATTGTACTAATGGATTTGCAAATGCCCGAAATGAGCGGTTTTCAAGCTGCCGAGTTAATTAGAGCTCAAAATTCCGTAGTTAAAAATCCAAGTATTCCTATTATTGCTTTATCTGCAGATGCCTTCATAGATACACGCAGAAAAGTAATTGATGCAGGCATGAACGATTACATAACCAAACCATTTAACCCAGAAGAATTATACAGTAAGATTATTAAATTTTCAAAACACTCTGTCTTAAAGATTAGCAAATAGATGTTCGTAAATACCTCAGAAATTTCATTACACGCTTTGAACCAACGCAACAAAAACACCATGAGCGATTGGCTAGGAATAGAACTTTGTGAATTTGGTTCAGATTTTCTTATAGCTAAAATGCCTGTAGATCATAGAACGGTGCAACCTTTAGGCGTTGTGAATGGTGGTGCATTTTGTGCCTTGGCAGAAACTGTAGGTAGTATGGCAGCAAACTTGTGTTTAGATAGAAGCAAACAAGTAGCTCTAGGGTTAGACATAAATGCAAACCATGTTAGAAGCGCAAACAAAGGATTCGTTTATGGAAAGGCTACCCCATTTCATATTGGTAAAACCACGCAAGTTTGGGAAATTAAAATTACGGATGAAGAAGGAAAACTTTGCTGCATTAGTAGGCTCACTCTTTCTGTAATTACCTTACCTGCTTCCTAAAATTATGGAGGATTTTGTCCTTTATAAATTACCTCAACAAACTACATTTCAATTTATAAAAGGTAGGTTTGAACCTGTTCCCATTGACCATATTGAACAAACAACTGGAGGGTTTGTATTTTCAAATTTTAATAGCAATAATTCCTGTTTTTTTCTAAAAGGCAAACCCATAAGCACTGTACCTACTAACCTAGAAAGTTTTTTAATTCAAGTTCTACCTTACACACAAAGTTCAATAGATTCAGAATCGCATTTCCAGATAATTGTAAATAAAGCCAAACAGCTTATGAATGCCAAAGATGCCCCATTTAAAAAAGTGGTATTGGCAAATCAGAAATTTATAGCGTATAAGGAAAACTATGTGACTCTTTTTTTAAAACTATGCGAGCAATATCCAAACGCATTCTGTTATTTATGTTATAGCAATCTTTTTGGCGCTTGGATAGGGGCAAGTCCAGAACTATTGATTGAACAAATTAATCCAATACAATTTAGAACGGTTTCTCTTGCTGGAACCTTGACCTCCAAAATTGCTGTTTGGAGCGCCAAGGAAAGAAACGAACAACAGTTAGTTACTGATTTTATTGCTAATAAACTTACCCAATCCAATTTCAATTATGAGTTGAGTGAACAAAATGAGATTAAAGTTGGAATTCTGAAGCATTTAATAAGTGAATTTAACATTACTCCGTCAAACGCAGCTGCGCAAAATTTAACACAACTTGTATCCATATTACATCCTACCCCTGCAGTTGCTGGCTTGCCAAGAGAAAACGCATTATCTTTTATAGCAATGAATGAAGGTTTTGAAAGAAACTTATATGCTGGATTCTTTGGAATAATTACAGACAATTATGCCCGTATCAATGTTAACCTAAGGTGTGCGCAATTGTTTTCTAATGGACTTCTGCTTTACGCTGGTGCAGGCATAACAGCAGACTCTGATGCCCAATTAGAATGGCAAGAAACCCAAAATAAAATGAAGGTGATTGCTTCTTTACTTTATTGAGTTCTTCGCAAAAAATCATTAAAAGGTTTCATCAATTCAAAGGATGGCAATATGGTTTTCAAAATGCTATTCGGTTTTAACTCCTCTGGTTTTAAGTGTTGAACCAAAACCAAACTTTTTAATTTAAGATAATCAAGGGCAGGGTTATCAGCATCATAGCCTTTAGGAGGCCGGCTTAACTTCTCGCCATCTAAATTCCCAAATCGCTTAACTATCTTTTTATCCTCCACCAACAACTTAAATTCTTTAAGGTTATAGTCAATTTCTTGCCGTATAGCAGCCAGAACAGGAGCAGATGGCATATGAGTACCCCCAGCAATAAAAATCTCATCTGGGGCCAAATGAAAATAATATCCCCCTAAAAATTCTTTTTTCCCTCCAATATTAATACTTGCACCAAAATTTGTTTTGTAGGGCGACTTATCCTTAGAAAAACGAATGTCCTTATTAATTCTAAAAATACAATCTTTGGCTTTTATAGTGGCAAATCCTGGGTCAAATGCGGCTATCCCAGCAATAATTTCATCAACCAGAACAATCCAATCCTTTCTTAAACTTTCATAGATTTTACGGTTGGCATCAAACCATTCCTTAGAATTATTTTTCTTTAGTTCGCCCAAAAACTTTAGCAATGCAGCAATGTCCATACAGATAAATTTTACCAAAGGTATTGATTTACCTATTTTTGTCAAGTTAGCCCAAAAGGGCAATTATTATGGCAGAATCATTTGATAGAGAAAGACCGAGTTTTGAAGATAGCAACAATGTAACAGTTAAACGTTGCTTTTTTGCTTATGAGTGGGCAGTTGAATACGTTAAGGGAAAAAACACTGCAGATATTGGCTGCGCCGATGGCTATGGAACGCAATACTTGGCTCAACACGTAAACACTGTTATTGGAGTAGATTACAGCGAAGCAACTTTAATTGAGGCTAGAAAAAAATATGGTCACCTAAGCAACTTATCTTTCATAAGTGGCTCAGTTCCCCCACTCCCTTTAGAGAGTAATAGTTTAGATGTTATTACAGCTTTTCAATTTATAGAGCACATTCAAGATAGAAAAGGTTTTATGCAGGAGGTAATGCGTGTATTGAAACCTGGTGGTATATTTTTATGCAGCACGCCCAACAATAAAATGAGTATTGCCAGAAATCCATTTCATGTGCATGAATATACTTTTGATGAAATGCGTAAGGAGGCTAGTTCTGTTTTCCCTGAAATAGCATTATGGGGCGTACAGGGTTCAGAAAGAGTAAATAAATACTACGAAGACAACGCACGTTGGGCCAAGAAAATTTTGAGAATAGATCCTCTTGGATTACATAAACTTATTCCAGCTAATTGGTTAGTTGCACCCTATAATTTCCTAACCAGCATCATGCGCAAAAACCTAAAAGAGCAAAACCCAGAAACATTAGCTATTACTACATCAGACTTTCACCTAACCCAAGAGCGCTTAGATTTTACTTGGGATATTGTGCTTATAGCCAAGAAATAATATTCAATCTATTATTAAAGGAAAAGCCGCTAACAAGCGGCTTTTTTTATGGCACAAAAAAAGGGCGGCCTTGCGGCCGCCCTTTATCATAAAGAACGTATTTAAGTTTAGTTAAAAGACTTAACTACTTTTTTCGTTTTAACAACGCCATTCAAGCTAACCTGCATAAGGTAGATGCCATCCTTTAAGTTGTCTAATTCATTCACTTGATAGTTACCATATCCTTTATTGATCTCAAGGTTCATAGATTTTACAACTCTTCCTTGTAAATCTGTAAACACTACTTGAGCAGTTCCGGCATTAGCCTCGTTAAACTCAAGATTAATTGAATTATTAAATGGATTAGGGTAAATCTCAACACTTAGACTTTCGATAGTAGTTTCTAAATTCACTACCACTGGTCCGTGGTATTCAAACTTGCCATCAAAATCAACTTGTTTTAAGCGGTAGTAAATAGCACTTGCGCCTAATAAAGCGGCATCCTTGTCTACAGATACATAATTAACCATACGATTAATATTTCCGCTTCCTTTAACAATGGTAACATCCTCAAAAGTTTCGCCATCTAAAGAACGTTCAACTACAAAATGACTGTTATTTGTCTCGTTTGCAGTAGTCCATTTCAATACTACATCGTTAGCAGATTGTTTACCTGTGAAGCTGATAAGCTCAACTGGTAAGGTTCCACTATTATCTCCAACACTGTAGGCAGTATTGTTAAATGTAGTTAGATTAGCACGACTTCTACTATAAGGGTTAGTTCCAGTTGCAGCTCCATAAGCTCCAGAAACCCAACTAGAAATTGTAGGATTGTAGAAAGCAACTGCAGATTGAGCGCGAGAGAATGCAGTTAATTCAACAGTATCTTGCCAAGTAAGGCTAACAGTGGCATTAGAACCTCCAGCAACAGATTCGTTAATAATCCAAGTGCGATTAACAGCACTTGAGCTAAACGGTAAGCCTGTTGAACCTCCAGAGAAAACACCATTAATTACTCTAACAGAGAAGTTATCTGTTGTTCCTGCAGCAATCTGACTAATTGAAGCTGGGCTATATGATAAGCTTGAACCTACAGGGAATAACAACGCAGTAGCATTATTCGGAACAGTGCGAACAAATGATCCACTGCCATTTGTAACAACGTATCCAGCTGTGCCTGCACCTAAAATTGTTGCAGAAGCGTTATTCATTGTTAAATTGTTATTGCCCAAATTAAGGTTACCAGCAATAAACTGAAGTCTATTGTTTACAGCCAAGCTGTTGGTAATAGTTACTCCGAAAGTATTGTTAACAATTAAAGTATCTGCACCCGAAGCTAAAGCATTTCCAGTAAACTGAGCAGCTAAGCCATTATAAGTATAGCTACCACCTACATTGTAAGTTCTAGTACCTCCCATTACAACGTTACCTGTAATACCGCCTGTTGCGGCAATACCATCAAGCGAACCAATGTTTAGACGACCGCCAGATTGTACTGTAAAGTTACCATTACCTTGAAGTGAATTAGTTCCAAAATCCATGGTACCTCCTGTTTGAACAACAACATTTCCGAGTGCAAACAAAGGACCAGCTAAATTAGCAACACCAGTTCCTGTAACGGTTATATTATTATAAGTACCAGTTACGGATTGAACTGTTGAAACAACTAAATCTGGAATAACCGTAAAGACAGATGATGAAGTTACCGCAGTAACACCATTTCTATAAACTGTGATGAAACCAGTAATTGAACCAGCAGCAACTGTGGCAGTTATTTGACTGCTATTATTTACTACAAAGGTCGCATTAACACCTCCACCAAACTCTACCGAATCTATATTAGCAAAATTGCTACCACTTATGGTTACAATTGTACCAATACCGCCAGATGATGGAGTAAATGAAGTTATAGTAGGCAATTGAACAACAACATAGTTAGTTGCACTATTACCTGTTCCCGAACCATTTTGAACCGAAATTAAACCAGTGGTTGCAGCAGTAGGAACGGTAGCAGATATAGTGGTGTTATTCACAACAGTGTAAGAAGCAGTAGTACCATTAAATCTCACATTTGAAATAAACTCAAAATTGGTACCCGTAATAGTAACTGTAGTTCCAGCAGGACCAGTTGTTGGCGTAAAGCTAGTAATTGTAGGAACACCAACTACCGCAAATGCTCCTGAGCTAACAGCATTACCCGCAGGATTCCTTACAGATATAAATCCAGTAGTAGCACCATTAGGAACAGTAGCTGTTATGGTTGTGTTGTTCAACACGGTAAAGTTAGCTAATAAGCCATTAAACCTTGTTGTATCTGCCCAAGTGAAACCAGTTCCAGAAATAGTAACTAGAGTACCAAAGGTACCACTAGTAGGATTAAAGCTGCTAATAGTAGGAGCAGGAATTACGGTGAAAATAGCCACACTAGATGCTGTACCAAATGGATTGGTAACACTTACGGTACCAGTTGTTGCACCTGCAGGAACAGTTGTTGTGATTAAAGTATCATTTACAACTGTAAATACTGGTTGTGAGGTACCATTAAAACTAACTGCACTAGCACCTGTAAATAGAGAACCAATAATCTGAACCGATGCACCAATAGGAGCAGCAGCAGGATTAAAGCGCAATACCGTAGGAGGTGCAGCTAATTCTGTACCTGTAATCATAATAGCAGTTCCAGTAGAACTTAATCCATTTACAATTGCAGTAAGGTTAGTTGCATTTGAAGTTGTAGTGGCATGGGTAGTCCAGCTTGGGCTAGCAATAGTATTTGCTGTTGCCACTCTTATGTTATTACTATTATTTACACCTCCAGTATTAGCTGGATTGAAGTTAAGTGTAATTCCATAATTATAAGGCGCTGTTCCTCCGCTAATATCTGTGCGAACGTAACGGTTAAACGCATTTCCTGTTGGAGCGTTTGCTGGAGTAACTCCAGTAAAGTCATAAACAACTGCAGTAGCTGGAGCAGAAGCACCCCATGCAATACTTGCTACAGGTCTATTTGCAAAAATGTAACTGGTAGTTGTATTAGCTGCAGGTGCTGCGCTGGCAGTGGCTGAAACTGGTAATGCACTTGGAGCAGCATTTAAATGGAATGAACCAATAGTAGTTGCTGTTCCTTGAGAAGTGCTACGTACATTTCCAGCAAAATCTGAATTTAAATTATTAGCACTGCTACCAGTTATACCTTTACCATAAGCATACCAAGCTTCTGCGCTTGCTGCATTAAGATTAAGATTACCAATTGCTGGATTAACAAACATGTTAGTTAGGTTTAGTTGACCTATTCCAGTTCCTGAAGCTACAGCATAAGAAAGAACGTCAGAAGTGGCTAAGTTTCTCCAAGTTGTAATATCTGTATTTAAACTTCCCCACTGACCTAGGGTGCTTGGGTTACTTGTTACTAGTAAATTATAATTACTGGTATTAGGATTCCATGCATTATTGGTGGCAGCACTTGCTTGATTTGAGATAGCAAAATGTGCTCCTGTTCCACCAGTTCTGCGATTGGCTAAAATATTATTTCTTAAGTTAATATTGGTAAAGAACTCTGTTAAAGTATTGTTACCACGTAAAAAGGCATAGGTATTTTGATTTCCTGCTCCTGACGTACCATCAATTAAAACCGTATTATTAACAGCATTAACAACTACACCTGAGTTATTTGTGTTTACCCAAATACCATTTAATTGAATATTATTAGTTACTGATGTACCCAATGAAATCTGGTTATTATACAAATTGGTACTAATTGAAAAATTACCTAACTGAATACCCGCTGCAACAGGAGCAGGGTTCAAACTAGTACTAGTAGAAGCATTGGTTATATCAAAAATTCTATTGTTTCTAAACTCAGCATTTTGACCTTGATTTAAAAATATTCCATTAACTACCGTTGGAGCCGAGCCTGTATTTGTACCTCTAATTGCGCTAATAGTATTATTTGCTACGGTAGGAATTGCATTGGTATTTAATTGTATTAAAATACCACTTGCAACACCTGTAGTAGCAGTATTAACACCAGCACTTTGCAAGTTTACAATTGTATTGTTGGTTACAGTTGGTTGCGCACTGTTTATTAAAAACATTCCATACAAGTTAGTAGCAGTTGCTGCTCCTAAGGCAGTCATATTTCCAATGGTATTACCATTTACAGTGTAATTAGGTGTATAAGCACTATTCGTAGTTACATAAATACCATAGTTAGCTGTAATTCCATTTAATCTGATACTATTTGCATTGGTAGCATGACCTACCGTGTTAGTATTAATTGTACCAATCGTACCATTAGAAACGTAAATTCCAAAGAACTGAGGCGATACGTTAGCCGTATTTAACCAGCAACCTTGAACTGCATTGTTATTGATATTTACAGTATTAGTACCTAAGTACCAAATACCATAGAAGGTACTTTGTTGCGACCAAATAATACTACTGTTATTATTTGGATCACCAATCACATTATTGGTAATTTCAGTATTTCCCGCTTCAGCTCTTACACCCACAAAATTGTTAAATGCAGTTGGATTGCTCATAGCAATGTTTCTAACCACATTATTATTAATAATAGTTGGCGCTCCATTACCTACGTTCGTTCTAATACCTGTGAAACCCCAAGGAAGTGGATCATTGTATTGAGCGCCACCTGCATTTGGTGCAGTTCCGCCAATCATATTGCCACTAATTGTATTTCCATTAGAGAAAGCACCAGGAAGAAATACAATAGCTTGTTGTGTTATAGCAGGGTAAATAGGTTGATCGTAGAAAATGCTATTATTTGTAATACGGAAATTGTCTCCATTATTACCAACAACGCCAACGCCTGCAACTGCGTAATTACTTACTAGGTTATTGTTAAACACAATGTTGTTATTATACACATTTGGATTACCAAACGAATACAAACCAGGTAAGGCAGGAATACCACCATTTGGCTGTGTAGAAGTTGTATTATGGGTAATGATATTATTCTCAATAGTATCAAAAGAACATGGTGTAGTAGTGAATAAATTATTTAAGCCTACCCTTAACTCAATATTACCACCTGTTGTGCTAGCATTACCACCTTCGATGATACAATTGCGAATAGCAACGCCAATTGCACTACTGATTGTAATTACCGAATTACCTGAACCGGCAACATAAGCGCCAGTTGCTGCTGTATTTCTAATACGCAACAAACGCTGTGTACTGTTACCACCCGCAGGTATACCAGAAATCTTAACACGATTAGCACCAACTAATGTAATTAAACCATTGAAAACAGCAGTATTTAAATAGGTTCCTTCAATTAAACGAGGAGTTGTGGTAGCTGCATTCGGACGAATAGTTACAGAGAAAGTACCTGCACCAGCGCCGTCTTCTGCAACTTGATTAAGTACTACTGCACCTGTTTCGTTAGTTAAATCAGAAGTAATTTCAACAAAAATATTACCTGCGATTGCTCTGTTATTCAAAAACTCGAACAAACCACCTGGATTGGTAAGACTAGTATAAGTTTGACCAACACCAACTGGGATAACTGTATTCGCTGCAATAGATGGTAAAAACTTATAACTAGGAATATTGCGAGGAAACTGAGTAAGTGAATTAACATCGGTACCCACCGCCAAAGGTGCATTAGACATTAAGTTACCTGCTAAATCCTGGGCTACAACAAAGTAAAACACAGAATCTGATGAGCTTAAAGC
>B570J29032_109959281_pt1 | contig 21361 bp, 21 predicted proteins | sample LakMenEpi16Nov12_FD_29032 | JGI IMG/M metagenome (IMG submission 29032) | reverse complement strand
ATAAAAGCAAATGCTGTTGAGGCAATGCACCACTACGCTAACCAAGAGGTAGCACTTCTAAAAAGACAAGCTGATTTAATTATGGAACAGGTTCGTGATATAGAATCACGATTAAAAGTTTCTGAGAAAATATATGAATCAGATTTTAGATTTCAACCTGTAGTGGGCCAATTATACCACCTTTACGAGCAAGACGACTATTATCGTTTATCACTTATTGGTCCAGGAGAATGGGGCAGAAGTAAAACAATGGGAAAACATATTGCCTCGGTAAGATTATTGGGCGACCACAGCTGGGAAGTACTTAAAGGCAAATAACAAATCCAAAATTTGGGCATTTGGGTTATTTGGCTACCTTTGCGGCGCTAAATACCTCATGCAGATTCAATTATTAAAATCTAAAATTCACAGGGCTAAAATAACCCAGACTGAATTACATTACGTTGGCAGTATTACTATAGATGAAGATCTTATGGATGCGGCAAACATGATAGAAAACGAAAAAGTTCAAGTAGTTAATATAAATAACGGTGAGCGGTTCGAAACCTATATTATCAAAGGTGAGCGTGGCTCTGGAATGATTTGCTTAAATGGACCAGCAGCTCGGAAAGCCGCAGTAGGTGATCACGTAATAGTAATTTCATATTGTATAATGGACTTTGAGGCTGCTAAACAATATAAACCAATAGCCATTTATCCAGACCATCATAATAAACTCGCACTGTGAGCGAAAAAACCAAAAAAAACCTTTTGCTAGCCGTTATTATGCTGGTAGGCATAATGTTTACACTATACGCTTTCAAGGGGGTTGATATTAATGATGTTATTACTAAGATATCCGATGCTAATCCTTGGTGGTTGCTTCTTGGAATGGGAATATCATTAGTGAGCCATTGGTTAAGGGCTTACAGAGCAACCCTTTTGTATGAAGCAATGCATTTTGAAGTGAGTGTGAAAAATAGCTTCCTAGCTGTGCTTATTGGCTATATGATGAATTATTTTATCCCAAGAGCGGGCGAGGTAAGCAGATCTGCAGCCATAAGTAAAACAGATAATGTACCTTTAGAAAAGGGTTTAGGTTCTGTGGTAACAGAAAGAATTGTTGATATGGTATTGCTACTCATTATTTTGGGAATAATATTCTTATTTCAATTTGATTTAATTTATGGATTTATTCAGCAAACACTAAACTCCAAAGCAAGCGAACAAAAATCTGGCTTCCCCTTAAAATGGGTGCTATTAGGCGTTTTTGCAATTGCCTCGGTTATATTGTTTTTACTGAGAAAAAAACTGGTTCAAACCAAACTATTTGCGAGGATTTTTAGCGTGTTGCAAGGATTTGCAGATGGGCTATTAAGCATTAGACATTTGAAAAAGCCATATTTGTTTGTAGGCCTATCTGCTCTAATTTGGGTTGGCTATATTTTGATGATGTATTTCTGTTTGTTTTCTATGGAACCTACCTCACATCTGCTATTTATTGATTGTTTAACTGTTTTTGCAATTGGAACAATTGGCATTGTTTTGCCTGCACCTGGTGCCGGAGCTGGTACATTCCATTTTTTTGTAATGCAAAGCTTGCTATTATTTGGGGTAAGCAAGGAAGATGGATTAGCCTATGCTACCTTGGTTCATGGGGCCCAAATGATTTTACTAATTGCTTTAGGCATAATAGCATCTGGTCTAATTTTTACCCAGCAAAAAAAGGGGAATGAGCAAATTTAATACTGTTCAAAATAAAATTTGCTCTTGGGATAGCCTTTCTGCAAAGGTTAAATCATGGCAAAACGCAGGTAAAAAAGTTGTATTCACTAACGGGTGTTTCGACATTTTGCATAAGGGCCATGTGGATTACCTCGCAAAAGCGGCTGATATGGGAGATGTGTTAGTGTTAGGCTTAAATACTGACGCCTCTGTAAGTAAACTTAAAGGTTCAAACAGACCCATACAAGATCAAGATTCTAGATTACTAATTATGGCATCTTTAGGTTTTGTGGATGCCGTTGTATTATTTGATGAACCAACTCCTTATAACCTCATAAGTTTAATAAAACCAGATGTTTTAGTTAAAGGAAGCGATTACGAACCAGAGAAAATCGTTGGCTACGACGTGGTAATGTCAAAAGGAGGTGCCGTTAAAACTATTGATTATCTTGAAGGTTATTCAACTACAAACATTGAAAAAAAAATAAAAAACAATTGAGCTTACAAGTTATTTTTATAATAAAGTTCAACCCTTATATTCGTCTCAAAAATACACACTTATGAATTTTGATTATACAGAAGAGCATTTAAATGTGCAACAAGCAGCCAGAGATTTCGCACAAATAGAGTTATTACCAGGCGTTATTGAACGTGATAATAACCAAGAGTTTCCATACGAACAAATTAAAAAACTTGGAGAGCTTGGCTTCTTAGGAATGATGGTAGATCCTAAATACGGAGGTTCTGGAATGGATACCGTTTCTTATGTACTTGCCATGGAAGAACTTTCAAAAGTTGATGCCTCTGCCTCAGTGGTTGTTTCCGTTAACAACTCATTAGTATGTTGGGGTTTAGAAACTTATGGCACAGAAGAGCAAAAATTAAAATATTTAGTTCCATTGGCAAGTGGCAAAGTGCATGGCGCTTTTTTACTATCTGAACCTGAAGCAGGTTCGGATGCAACTTCACAAAGAACAACTGCAATAGACAAAGGTGATCATTATTTATTAAATGGCACCAAAAATTGGATAACGAATGGAAATACTGGAACATACTATTTAGTAATTGCACAAACCGATGTTGAAAAAGGCCACAAGGGAATCAATGCATTTATTGTGGAGAAAAGTTGGGCTGGGGTTACTGTAGGTAAAAAAGAAGATAAAATGGGTATTCGCGGAAGTGATACGCATAGCATCATGTTCCAAGACGTTAAAATACCAAAAGAAAATAGGATTGGTGAGGATGGGTTTGGATTTAAATTTGCAATGAAAGTTTTAGCTGGTGGCAGAATAGGAATTGCTGCTCAGGCTTTAGGAATTGCGAGTGGCGCATTCGAATTAGCACTTAAATATTCTAAGGAAAGAAAAGCCTTTGGAAAGGAAATTATGCATCATCAAGCTATTCAGTTTAAATTAGCAGATATGGCTACCCAAATTGAAGCCGCTCGCTTATTGATTATGAAAGCAGCAGCCTTAAAAGATGCGCACCAGGATTATGCACTAGTTAGTTCAATGGCAAAAGTATTTGCATCAGAAACAGCCATGTGGGTTACTACAGAAGCAGTTCAGGTTCATGGTGGTTACGGATACGTAAAAGAGTACCATGTAGAACGATTGATGCGTGATGCTAAAATTACACAGATATATGAAGGTACTAGTGAAGTAAATCGAATTGTGATTTCAAGAGAAATTTTAAGATAAATGAGAGGTATCATTTGCCTTAAGTAAATGATACCCTTCTCCATCATATTCTAGGAGATAAAGGCATAAATTACTATGCGCAAAATTTTCCATCTCCGTTAAAGGCCTGTTAAGCATTGTGCATAACAGGCTTTTCATTGCTCTACCATGCATACATACCAAAACGGCATCTGCATCATAACTCGTTATTTTATTTATAATAGGCAACTGACGTGTTTGTAATTCAATAGCACTTTCGCCTGCCGCTAACTTAGCAAAGAAATTTCCAGCACCCCAAGCATTCACAACCTCCCAATAGGTTTCTCTCTCCTCTTTACTTTGTGGTTTTCCTTCATAAATTCCCCAGCTAATTTCATTTAATTCTGCATGTGCAGAATACTTAAAACCATTATCAATAAATGGTAAAACACTTTGTTGCGTTCTAATTAATTTAGAAGTAAAAATATGCTTGAACCTAATTTGTTGGTAATAATTATAAAATGCAGAAGCTTGCTGTTTTCCTCGCTCATTAAGCTCCATATCAACGCCACTGCCCTGCACAATCCCTAAGCGATTGAAATCTGTTTCCCCATGCCGGATGATGTAAACTAACTTTCTTTTCATTTCGAAAGTAAATATCAGTAATATAATTGAAATTTATAAATAGAATTTATACCTTGCTCGATATAGAATTAATTTTGAAAACTTTACAACTTAAATTTACCCAAAATGAAGGATGGGTTAAACCAAATAATCCTTCCGAAAATTTTGAAGCCGATTTAATTTTTGCTTTTGGGTCAACCCAACTTATTAAAGAGGGAATAGCATTGGCTGCATTAAAAGCACGATACCCAAATGCAATATTTATGGGTGGAAGTTCGGCAGGTGAAATTTACGATACAAGCGTTTTAGATGATACTATTATTGCCACCCTAGTTAAGTTTGAGAAAACCAAAATAAAACAGGTTTCCCTATCAGTAAAGGAAGTTGCAGATAGTTATCAAGTAGGGAAAACCTTAGTATCTAATTTAATTGAGGATAATCTAAAACATGTTTTTATCATGAGTGAAGGTTTAAACATCAATGGCTCTGAATTGGTGAGAGGACTGCGCGACTCTCTGCCAGCTAATGTAACTGCAACTGGAGGCTTAGCCGGAGATGGTGCCAACTTTAATGAAACCTATATTTTAAATAAAGACGGAAAGCCCACAGAAAAATTAGTATCGGCATTGGGCTTTTATGGCGATAACTTGCATATATCTTATGGCAGCCTTGGAGGATGGGATAGTTTTGGAGTAGAACGTTTAGTTACCAAATCTAAAAGCAATGTTTTATACGAATTAGATGGAAAGCCAGCACTAGAGCTATATAAATCCTTTTTAGGAGAGCATGCTAAAGACTTACCATCATCAGGATTATTATTTCCACTAAATTTAAGAACAGGAAGAGACAGTGAACCTGTTGTAAGAACTATTTTAGCTGTAGATGAAACTTCACAATCATTAACGTTTGCAGGTGATATTCCAGAAGGTGCTTACGTGCGCCTTATGAAAGCCAATTTTGACCGTATCATTGAAGGTGCAATAGGAGCTGCAAAAAGCACGATTAAAGAGAATAAACAGGAGCCAGATCTTGCCATTCTTATTAGTTGTGTTGGAAGAAAGCTGGTTTTAAAGCAGATGGTAGAGGAGGAAGTTGAAGGTGTTAGAGAGGTATTAGGAAATGGTACTATCTTATGTGGATTTTATTCTTATGGAGAAATTTCTCCTTTTTCTTCTGAGACAAAATGTGAACTACACAACCAAACTATGACCATTACCACCTTTACAGAACATTTTTAATTGTGGCTTAACTAAATAATTGCTGTATGCATAGACTATTAAAAAGACAGCTCAAAAAACTATTTGGTGAAATTACACCTAATGATGAATCGTATCAAAACTTGGTTGACCTTATAGATGATAGTTACAATCAATTCCAATCCGATTATAATAAATTAGAGCGTATTTTAGAGTTAAGCTCAAAAGAATCATTTAAAGAATTAAGTAATTTTAAACATGCCATTAATTCAGCTGCCCTTGTTTCTCTTACAGACTTAAAGGGTAATATCTTAATGGCCAATGAAAATTTTTGCAAAATATCTGGCTATAGCCTAGGCGAATTAATTGGTAATAACCATAGTATCATCAACAGCGGATTTCATGAGCCAGAGTTTTGGAAAAATATGTGGGCGCAGGTTTCTTCTGGAAAAATATGGCATGCTGAAGTTTGTAATAGAAAAAAAAGTGGAGAAAACTATTGGGTAGATTCTAGTATTATACCTTTTTTAAACGACCAAGGAAAACCTTACCAATACCTTTCTATTCGTTTTGATATTACAAGCCGAAAAAAAATTGAAAAGGAGATAAAAACCTTGGCTTTAGTTGCCCGCAAAACACAAAATGCGGTAATCATTACGGATAAGGATGTAAAGACCATTTGGACAAACGAAGGATTTGAAAGAATTACAGGATACAGCTTTAAAGAAATTGAAGGTAAAAATCCAGGCCATTTGCTTCAAGGCGCGGAGTCTAACCCAAAAACAATCAAAGAAATGTCGGAAGCATTTCGTAACGTTAAACCCTACAGCGGGGAGATTGTAAATTATACTAAAACTGGTAAGAAGTATTGGATAGCTGTCAACATTACCCCAATCATAGAAAATGAAGAACATATTGGTTTTATAGCCATAGAAAGTGACATTACTGAGAAGAAAGAATTTGAACTGCAACTGCAAGAAAATGAAGAGAAATTTAGACTATTAATAGAATCTGCCACAGACATTTTTTATTATACAGATAGTAACGGGAACTTTACCTATGTAAATGATATTGCTACCCAAATCACTGGATATACAAATCAAGAGTTATTAAAAATGAACTATTTGGACTTGGTTCAGCCAAGCCACAAAAACATCGTCAGACAGTTCTATTTAGAGCAAGCAAAAAAAGGTCAAAAAGTAACGTATTACGAGTTTCCAATTGTAACCAAGACCGGTAAAAATGCCTGGATTGGGCAAAACGTGCAACTTTATATTAATAAAAATGAGAGGCGCGGTATTCAAGCCATTGCAAGAGATATTACTTCTTTAAAAGATGCGCAATTAGAAATAGGAAACTCTCATAACTTTTTGAACCAAATTATTAATTCTATTCCGAGTCCACTTTTTGTAAAGGACAGTGAGCAGAATTGGGTAATGGTAAATGATGCTTACGCTAAGCTTACCAATATTCCAAAAAATGATATCCTTGGCAACAAAGACATCGATTTTCTCCCTATAGCAGACGCAAAAATATTTATGGAGCAAGACGATGCACAGCTGCAAATAGGCGAAGAAATGGTGAGAGAGGTAACTTTTAAAAACAGTAATAATGAAGAAAAAATATTGTTAGTAAAAAAGTCTATTTTTAATAATCAAGGTAAAAATTATTTAATAGGAGTTATAACAGACATCACAGAATTTAAAGAAAGAGAAAATCAAATATTATTATATAACAAGATCTCAGACCAAATCTCAGATGCTATTTCTGTTGCCGACTATCAAGGAAATTTGATTTACGTAAATGAAACACATGCACAAAACTTAGGTAAAACTAAAAAAGACATTATACAATCTAATGTTTTGGAGGTTGAAAAAATATTTCCAAATATAGAAGCATGGCATGCGCATTACGATGAAATAAAGCAAAAAGGTGAATTGCTAATAGAAGGCGAAAATATTAGGTTAGATGGCAGCACTTTCCCAGTTGAAGCAAGTGTTAAGTATATAAGATTAGATGATAAGGGTTATGTGGTTGCTACTATTAGAGACATTACAGAAAGAAAAAAAAATGAAGAAGCAGTAAGAAAATTAAAAGAATTCTATGAGACAGTATTAAATAAAATCCCTTCCGAAGTGGTGGTTTTTGATAAAGACCATCATTATTTATTTGTAAATGAAACAGCCATTAAAGATAAATTTAAAAGAGATTGGATTATTAACCATACAGATTACGATTACTGCGCGCATTTTAACAAACCCGTCCGCATTGCAGAAGAAAGAAGTATATTATTTAAAAAGGTTAAAGAATTAAAAAGCCAATTAGAGTTTGTAGAAGAAGTAGTAACAAAAGAGGGTTCAAACATTAATGTTTTGAGGCGCTTTTATCCTATATTAGATGAAAATAACGAAATATTACATATCATTGGTTTTGGAATAGATATAACCTCTAGAATAGATGCGGAAAAACAAACCAAAGAAAGCGAAGAGCGACTTAAATTAGCCACCCAAAGTGCTAACCTGGGTATTTGGGATTGGGATATTCAAAATGACGTACTCGTATGGGATGAATCTATGCATAAAATATTTGGAATAGGTGCGGAAGAATTTACCCATAATATAGCAGCCTTTAAAAGTGTGTTGCATTTAGAAGATTTAGAAAAGGTTGATAGGGAGTTATCAAAAGCGTTAAATCAAGGACAAGATTTTAGTGGAACATATAGAATAATTCAGCAACCAGCTACAATTAAATACATCACCGCATTTTCGAAAGCTTTTTATAACGCTGAAGGGCTACCCATTAGAATGATTGGGGTAAATTACGATGTAACTGAAAATACACTTATTCAACAAAAGATACTTAAACAACAACAAGACTTAGAAGAAGCACAACACATTGCTAAGTTAGGTGCATGGGAAATTGACGTTAAGACCAGAACAATTTTATGGTCTAAAGAAATGTTTAGCATTTGTGAATGTGAAGTAGCGTTTCAACCCAATTTAAATGAAACCTATGCACTATTTACTCCACAAACTAGGGAACCTGTTATTCAATCATTTTATAACGCGATAGAAAAGTTTGAGCCCTTTGAACTAGAAGCTCAACTAAAAACTAAAAATAACACAATCATAGATGTAAAAGTAAAAGGCATTCCAGCCAAAGAAGATAATAAAATTGTTACAATCAGAGGAATTATTCAGGATATTACAAAAGAAAAAGAGGGCAATAGATTGCTTTTAAAATATACAGAAGAACTTGAGAAGAAAAATAAAGAATTAGACCAATTTGCTTACGTAGTTTCACACGATTTAAAAGCACCTCTAAGAGGAATAAATAATCTTAACCTTTGGATTGAAGAGGATATTGGAGAGAGCATTGAAGGAGAAACAAAACGAAATTTGGCCTTAATGCGCAATCGTGTTAAGCGGATGGAAGGTCTTATTGATGGTATTCTCCAATATTCTAGAGCAGGAAGAATTAAACACGAAGCAATTACATTTAACTTAAAAGAATGTCTCGAAGAATTGCTAAGTAGTTTTAGCGTACCAAGCAATTTCAAAATTAGCATTTCAGAAAAAATGCCAACCTTAACTACAGAGAAAATTGCCATCGAGCAGGTATTCTCAAATTATATTAGTAATGCCATTAAGTACAATTCTAGTGCTGAACCTACTATAGCTATTACATACCAAAAGAAGGAGAACTTCTATGAGTTTTGTGTGGAGGATAATGGTCCTGGCATTGAAAAAGAATTTCATGAAAAAATATTTGTCATTTTTCAAACCTTACAGTCAAGAGATACCTTTGAAAGCACTGGTGTAGGGTTAGCCATAGTTAAAAAAATGGTGGAAGAAAAAGGGGGTAAGGTTTGGATTGAATCCGAAAAGGATGCCGGTTCAAAGTTCTATTTCTCTTGGCCAATTAAAGAGGAAGAAATTGAAGCATGAAACCTTTAAACTTTTTGCTGCTCTTTCTGCTTTTGTTTTTGGGGAATAGCACTATAGCTCAAATCTGCTCTGACCCAAACCTAGCCTCCCCAGGTTTTAACTGCAACAAAGAATACCAACCAGTATGCGGATGCGATGGAAAAACCTATAGAAACATTTGCAATGCACAATACCAAAATGGTGTGTTTTATTGGAGTGACGGCCCTTGCGGAGGAATTGAGTTCGACATCATACCAACTTTTAGCGGCCCATTAGACCCACCCATGGAATTTACCTTTGTACAAAATAAAGGCATACCCGCATCCTTATATATATTTGACTACCAAGGCCATTTAATACATCAACAAGCCTTGCCAGCTATCAATAATTTCAATCCTCCCTATTTTCAAATCTATTTCGATCTTATCAATTATAAGCCTGGAGTTTATATTATGTCTGTCACCAATTCACAAGGCGACTACCGTTGGAAGAAATTCGTACGTTACTAAGATTTACTATGAGATTTCTGCAGTTCCACCGTGCTCATTGATAGATTTTATGCGTTTTACGAACAGCCATTGAAGACTCTGCCTCGCTCATAACTTGACAATTGAGGGCTATTCCCATTTTTTTATTAATTTAACTCTTATTTTTGAGCAAGTTAAAGTTTTTTTATTGAGCCTTTGAGAATAGAATTGTAAAAGTTCTTACACACCCTCAAGAAAATCAACTAAATAAGATTTTTTAACATTTAGTTGTGAATTACAAATTCCTGACCTATTTTTGCGACCCCTTATTAAACAGATACAAGCGTGGACGCATTAAGTTACAAAACTATTTCAGCCAATAAAGCTACAACAACCAAAACTTGGTTTGTTATTGATGCTGAAGGGCAAACACTTGGCCGATTTGCCAGTAAAATTGCCAACATATTACGAGGTAAGCATAAGCCATCATTTACGCCTCATGCAGATTGTGGCGATTATGTAATCATTATTAACGCCGAAAAAATCCGTTTTACCGGAAACAAGGTGAATGATAAAGAGTACAAATTTTTCTCTGGATATCCAGGAGGTTTGCGCTACGAAGTGGCAAAAGATATTTTGGTACGCAGACCTACTTATGTAGTAGAACATGCCATCAAAGGAATGTTACCTAAAAACAAATTAGGTTCAGAACTATTCCGCAACCTTCATGTTTACGCTGGAGCTGAACATCCACATGGTGCTCAGCAACCTAAAGATTTAAAATTCTAATCAATGGAAATCAATAACGCATTAGGAAGAAGAAAAACAGCCGTTGCCCGTGTTTACCTCACAGCAGGTACTGGTAATATGACTGTTAACAAAAAGGATTTAAAAACCTACTTCCCAACCCTTAGCCTCCAAATGGCAGCTAACAAACCTTTCGAATTAACCAGTACTACTGGGCAATTTGATGTTACTGCACATGTTGATGGTGGTGGAATTACAGGACAGGCAGATGCCCTTAAACTAGCAATTGCCCGCGCATTGGTAAAACACAACGCAGAAATGAAGCCAGCTTTAAAAGTAGGTGGCTTGCTTACTCGCGACCCAAGAATGGTTGAACGTAAAAAACCTGGTCAAAAGAAAGCTCGTAAGCGTTTCCAGTTCGTAAAACGTTAATCAGAAACATTTTAAAATTTCTATGTCTAATATCACGCACGAAGAGTTGCTGGAAGCGGGAGTGCACTTTGGTCACTTAACCCGTAAATGGAATCCGAAAATGGCCCCATATATCTTTATGGAAAAAAACGGAATCCACCTCATTGATTTACACAAAACAGCTGTAAAGCTGGATGAGGCCGCTAATGCCATTAAAAACATTGTTAAATCTGGACGTAAAGTTCTTTACGTAGCTACCAAAAAACAAGCGAAAGAAATCGTTGAAAACGAGGCAAAAAGAGTAAATATGCCTTACGTTTGCGATCGTTGGTTAGGTGGTATGTTAACAAATTTTGGTACCGTAAGAAAAAGCATTAAAAAGATGCAAACACTTGAGAAATTGGCTCAAGACGGAACTTATGTTAACATTAACAAAAAAGAACGCCTCATGATTGAGCGCGAAAAGATTAAGTTGAAAAAAGTATTAGGTGGAATTGCTGATTTAAACAGATTACCTGCTGCGTTATTCATTGTGGACATTCGCAGAGAGCATATTGCTGTTTCAGAGGCAACCAAACTTAATATTCCAACTTTTGGAATCGTAGATACAAATTCAGATCCTACGCAAGTAGATCATCCTATTCCAGCAAATGATGATGCAGCAAAATCAATTGCACTCATTACCCGCTACATTACGGATGCTGTAGTTGAAGGATTATCAGAACGCAAACGCGAAAAAGAGGAAACAGCAGACAAAGAAGCTGTAACCGAAAAAGAAGAAGCTTAAATATTAAAAAGCCTTCCCATTAAGGTGAAGGCTTTTTTTAAAATAAAAAATTAAAACTATCAAAGGATGACAACCATTTCAGCATCAGATGTAAACAAACTCCGCACCATGACCGGTGCCGGTATGATGGATTGTAAAAAAGCATTGCAAGAATCTAATGGCGATTTTGAAGCTGCCGTAGATTTTCTTCGTAAAAAAGGTGCAAAGATTTCTGCAAATCGTGCAGACCGTGACGCCAAAGAAGGTGCAATCATTGCTAAAGTAAATCAAAATAAAACAACAGGTGTAATTCTTCAATTAAGTTGCGAAACTGATTTCGTTGCTAAAAATGAAGATTTCGTTGCCTTTGCTCATAAATTAGCTGATATCGCTTTGGCTAATAATGCTGCAGATGCTGATAGCCTTAAGGCATTATCAATGGACGGTACAAGTGTTGGCGACAAAATTATTGAGCAGGTTGGTAAAATCGGCGAAAAAATAGATGTAGTAAAATACGAAATTATGAATGGCACCAACTTGGTTCCTTACATACACGCTGGAAATCGTATTGGCGTATTGGTATCTTTAAATAATCCAGCAAATGAAGCAAACTTCATGGGAGGTAAAGACGTGGCTATGCAAATTGCTGCCCTTAACCCTGTTGCTTTAGATAAAGGTGATGTTGATGCTACTATTATAGAGCGCGAATTAGCTATTGGCATGGACCAAGCTCGTGCTGAAGGAAAACCTGAAAATATGCTTGAGAAAATTGCCCAAGGTAAATTAGGTAAGTTCTACAAAGATTCAACCTTATTAAATCAGGAATTTGTAAAGGATAGCAGTAAAACTATTGCTCAAATGCTAGATGGCATAGAAAAAGGGTTAACTGTTAACGCTTTTAAACGAATTTCTTTATAATTTTTGAAAATCCTCTCCTTAGTGAGAGGATTTTTTTTGCTTATTATTGCCATATCTAATCTAAAAAACTCTAACTAACATGAAATACAATCGCGTTCTTTTAAAATTAAGTGGTGAAGCACTTATGGGAAATCTTCAGTACGGAATAGATCCAAAAATTTTAGAACAATATGCAAAAGATGTTAAACAAGTTGTAGATGCTGGCGTTCAAGTAGCCATTGTGATTGGTGGTGGGAATATATTTCGTGGGGTACAAGGAGTTGCCGGCGGCCTTGTTGAGCGCGCGCAAGGCGATTATATGGGAATGCTGGCCACAGTAATTAATGCTATGGCTTTGCAAGGTGCCTTAGAAAAATCTGGCATTCGTACCAGATTGCAAACCGCAATTCAAATGGATCAAATTGCCGAACCATTTATTAGAAGGCGCGCCATTAGGCATCTTGAAAAAGGAAGAGTGGTTATTTTTGGAGCTGGAACAGGAAATCCATATTTTACTACAGACACTGCGGCCTCCCTTAGAGCTGTAGAAATTGAAGCTAACTTAGTACTTAAAGGAACTCGTGTAGATGGAATATATACTGCCGACCCAGAAAAAGATAAAAATGCGGTTAGGTTTGAAAATATTTCCTACGAAGAAGTTTATGAACGTGGCTTAAACGTAATGGATTTAACAGCTATTACCCTTTGCCAAGAAAATAAAATGTCGATTGTTGTTTTTGATATGAACAAAGAAGGTAACTTTTTAAGCGTATGCAAAGGCGAAAACGTGGGAACAACAGTAAGCTAATTAGTTCGCTTTTTCCCTCCTAACACCCAACACAGATTTTACCATGGCATAAATGCTTTTTGCATCGTATCCGCATTCTTGGTAAAGTTCAGATTGTTCGCCATGTTCCACAATTCTATCTGGCATCCCTAAACGCTTAACATCTGCATTATAGTGGTGATCTGCCATAAACTCTAAAACCGCAGAACCAAAACCTCCAACTATAGTGCCATCTTCCACTGTGATGATATGCTTAAATGTAGCAAATACCTCATGCAATAGTTCCTCATCAATAGGCTTAACAAAGCGCATATCATAATGGGCACCTTGAATACCTTCTTTATCTAATAGGTTCAATGCGGTTCTTGCTAGATTACCAGCCGTACCAAAAGTAAGTATAGCAATATCAGTGCCTTCTCTTAGTTTTCTTCCTTTACCAATAGGTAGTTCTTGAAATGGGCGCTTCCAATCTATCATAACCCCATTTCCTCTAGGATAACGGATACTGAATGGTCCAGCATTTTTCTTTAAAGAGCCTGTGAACATTAGATTTCTTAACTCTTCCTCATCCATTGGTGCAGATACTACCATATTAGGTACACAGCGCATATAGGGTATATCTAACATGCCATGATGTGTTTGCCCATCTGCCCCTGCCAAGCCCGCTCTATCCATACAAAATACTACATGTAACTTCTGTAAAGCCACATCATGCACTACTTGATCGTAGGCTCTTTGCATGAATGTTGAATAAATATTACAGAAGGGAACCATGCCTTGTGTGGCTAGACCCGCGCTAAAAGTTACAGCATGTTGTTCTGCAATGCCCACATCAAAAGCTCTGTCAGGCATAGCTTTCATCATAATATTCATGCTACTGCCCGATGGCATAGCAGGCGTAACACCAACAACTTTTAAATTTTGCTCTGCTAATTCAACCAAGGTATGTCCAAATACATCTTGGTACTTGGGTGGTTGAGGAGCTGCTACAGGTGATTTAAAAATTTCACCTGACACCTTATCAAATAAACCTGGCGCGTGCCATTTGGTTTGATCTTTTTCTGCAGGTGCAAATCCTTTACCTTTTACCGTAACGCAATGCAACAACTTTGGCCCAGGAATTTTCTTTAAATCATTAAAAATTTTAACCATGTGGTTAACGTCATGTCCGTCTACTGGTCCAAAATACCTAAACCCTAAAGACTCAAACATATTGCTATGGGTTAACAATCCACCTTTTAGGGTATCATGTACTTTAGAGAGTATTTCTTGCGAGACCTTACCCATTTTACTAAGCTTATCTAAGGTCTTCCAAATATCGTCTTTAAACTTATTGTATGTAGGCGAGGTAGTGATGTCTGTTAAATAATCTTTGAGGGCGCCTACATTAGGGTCAATGCTCATGCAATTATCATTAAGTACCACAATAATATTAGCATTGGCAACACCGGCATGGTTTAGACCTTCAAAGGCCATTCCACCAGTTAAGGCACCATCCCCAATAACCGCAATATGCTGCTTATCGTGTTCTCCTTTTAATTTAGAAGCAACAGCCATTCCAAGCGCTGCAGATATGGAGGTTGAGGAGTGCCCAACACCAAAAGCATCGTATTCACTTTCTGCCCTTTTAGGAAATCCAGAAATACCTTTATAGAGCCTGTTGGTATGAAAAACATCTCTTCTACCAGTTAAAATTTTATGGCCATACGCTTGGTGGCCTACATCCCAAACCAATTGATCATAGGGCGTGTTAAAGGCGTAATGTAAAGCAACAGTAAGCTCTACTACTCCTAAACTGGCACCAAAATGACCGCCGTAAACAGATACCGTATCAATGATGTACTGTCTTAATTCTGAAGTAATTTTTACAAGATCCTCTTCAGGCAATTTGCGCAAATCTGCCGGTATCTTGATTGGCTCTAAGTTCTTTCCAGGGTTAATTTTCATCTACAAGGTTGTTTCCGTTTAACGCAATATTACGTTTACAAAGGATAATAACACGCCAAAAAGCGTATGGTTTTACCAAATGTAACGGCGTGTAAAAATACAGTTAAACTATTAATTAGAAAAATAAACGATTAAACGCTCAAAATTGTATACACTCAGCTTATAATCTAGCGTCGCTAACAATTAAATCCTTAGGATGAATAGACAAAACAGGTACCGTTGAATTTTTTATCATTTGTTCAGAATACTTTCCAGAAAAAAAGGAAACAATATTGGTTTCCTGTTCTGTCATAATGGTTATTAAATCTGCGTTTTTAACCTTTGCATAAGCCAAAATAAGTTCCGTAGGATTACCTCCCAATTGAATGCTGGAAGTACAAGGAACTCCTTTTTCTGCTATGTTATTGCAAACTTGCCTCACATAGTTATTAACCAGCACTTCAGCATCTTTACCTTTATCACTGCTTACGCCAAATACGTGTAGGGTTCCTCCAAATGCCTTTGCAAAAGAAACAGCATAGGGTACTTTTTGACGCGTTTCAGAAGAGGTATCTATAGGCACAATAATATTTTTAAAGTTAAAGGCGCTGCCTAAACAAGGAATGGTAAGCACAAGCCTCCCAATATGGTCTATAATACTATTGGCTTCTTTAGCAGTAACCAAGCCGCCTGCTTCATCGCCAAATATTAAAGGAAGAATTAATAAATCACTTTCATCGTTCTTGAAGCTTTTAGTTATTTCTTTTACACTTCCAATAGCACTCACTTGGTAGTCTGGAGGTAAGCCAGCAGCGTTATTACCAACGGCCAGTACCTTAACTTTTGCTCCAAAATATGCTTTTATATTGGCAACTGCAGCCAATGAAGCTTTGCAGGAATTTGCATCTTTTAGAGCGAGGCAAATATTGGGTAAATTTATAGCCATAACTAAATGATTTTCATCCAAGATATTAAAAAAAGATTAGAAAAAACCTCGGTTGGCAATACAAAAGCTAAGTTTAAACGCCTATATCATTGAAAATAAGCCAAATAAAATTTTAGGAAATTTTAAGACGGTATTAATTCCCGGTAAAAGATGGCTTTCTTTTTTGATTGAAGGCATCTACACCCTCCTTATAATCAGAACTTCTTCCTGCAATTTCTTGGCAAAAAGCTTCATATTCTAGCATCTCATCCAAATTACTGGTAAAAGATTTAATTAGCATCTTTTTCATGAGACCAATTGCTTTAGTAGGTGCCATGCTTAAATGATTTACCAATTTTTCTACTTCTTCATCTAACACCTCGGCCTTAACTACTTTATTTATCATGCCCCAATCGGCAGCTTGTTGCGCAGAAACTTTAGAACCTAATGCAGCAAGTTCAAAAGCTCTGGCTGAACCAACCAATCGTGGCAGAAAATAAGAAGAGCCGCTATCTAAAACTAAGCCTACATTAACAAAAACCTCTATTAAACTAGCCTGCTCGCTGGCAATAATCATATCGCATGCAAGAGCCAAAGAACAACCGGCACCCGCTGCAACGCCATTTAGCTTGCAAATAACTGGTATTGGTAAATTCCTTATTGCCCTAATCATTGGATTGTATCGTTTATACAAGCTTTCACTTAAACTTCTGTCTTTTTTACCTGCTATATCTTTTAAATCTTGACCACTACAAAATGCTTTTCCAGCGCCCGTAATTACCAGCACGCGAATAGATTTATCCTTTGCTGTTTTCTTTAAGGCATCGTTCACATCTGCACTCAATTGTTCATTAAAAGCATTAAAAACATCTGGTCTATTTAAGGTCAGATTAGCTATTCCATTGTTTACCTCAAACAAAATTGTTTCATAACTCATAGTTCTAAAATAATAGGATTAATAGTAAATTTTAAGATTACAAACATGAGCAAAAAACCTAATAAATACCCAAGATATAATTGCTGTTGCTGATGTGCTTTTAATGAATATCGGGCCGAAGCAACTAAACCACTTACTAAAACAACAGGAATTAGAAGCAGTCTTGTATCCACGCTTGCCGCAAAGTTAGCTACTGCTAAAAGGCCCGTTAATGCTCCTAGTGTTGCCATATGAATACTTATTTTATTAAAGAAATTAATTACAAACACGGCAAGAACAATAGCCGAACAAGCCAATAAATATTGCAATATCAATGGGTGCGTGATTGGCGTTTTTACAAAGTTATAATAGTTGAAAAAGTAAAGTATAAACGTGATTAAATACGGTAGGTATCTTTCTTCTCTTTTCTCTAGTGTTAAAGAATTAATTTTTCCAGTGATGCGCATTACAAAAACCAATATCACTGGAATAATGCTTGTAGAGATAAAAATAAAGGAAATATAAAACCAATGTATCCTGCTTGGCATTCCATGGGCGAGCTGCGGAAATAAGGAAAACAAAGCCAAGAGACACAATAAATTGATAAAAATTGGGTGAGCTATCCCAGATAAAAAATTGGCAAAAAATCGGTTCATTCCAATTATTGTGCAGCTACTACGCTTATTTCAACGTTTGCATTCAAAGGTAATTTAACCACCTGAACTGTTTCCCTTGCTGGAAAATTTGCTTTAAAAAATGAGCCATATACTTCATTGATTGCGGCAAAATTTCCCAAATCTGTGCAATAAATAGTAGTTTTAAGAACATTTGAAAAATCCATATCTGCCTCTTTTAAAATGGCTTCAAGATTTTCCATCACTTTTCTTGTTTCAGATTTAATATCGCTTTGAACCATTTCTCCGGTTTTAGCATCTTTGGCAACTTGGCCACTGGTATACAAAACTCCGTTTAATAAAACGCCATGGCTATATGGCCCAATGGGCTCTGGTGCGTTTGTAGATGTAATTATTTTCTTTTCCATGCGCTTTGGCTGTTTATATTTGTTTCTATTATCTAACTGCGAATATGAAAATTTTGGCGAGAGGTTCAAAGAACCGAATAAAAGAACTAAAAGAAAAACTTGAAAATGTTTCATGTGAGATAGTTGCTATTGATGATAGTGACTTACTTTCTGCTAATGTAAATGATTTTGATGTCATTTTCGACTTGAAATTTGACGAAAAATCAAATCAACTAAAATATTATGCTGGGCTTAAAGATATACCTGTCTTTGTGTGTGCTGTAAAGCAACAGCTTGCCAAAGCGGTATTTGATTATGGAAATAAAGTGGATTGTCTACTTTTTGGCATCAATGCTTTACCTACTTTTATCCATAGAAATCTTTTGGAAGTTTGTCTTTTAAAACAAGAGCAGCTAGCCCAGCTAGAAAATATTCTAAAACAGCTCCAATGGGATTTTAAATTGGTAAACGATAGGGTGGGTATGGTTACTCCTCGTATTCTATTTATGATCATTAACGAAGCCTGTTATACTTTACAAGAGGGTACGGCTAGCAAAGAAGATATTGATACAAGCATGAAGCTTGGGACTAATTATCCCTTTGGCCCGTTTGAATGGGCTAACAAAATTGGAATTAAACATGTGTACGAAACCCTAGAGGCAATATATTTAGACACCCACGACGAGCGCTACAAAGTATGTCCACTGCTTAAAACTATGTATTTAAAAGGAGAGGAATTTTAATAAAAAAGCCCTTAGAAATTCTAAGGGCTTTTTATTTATTTAATCTTAAAGGCTTTCTTAACCTTGTCTACCATATCCAATTTCTCCCAAGTAAATAGCTCTACTTTAAATTTAGCCATTTTACCGTCTGGACCTTTAAACTCTTTGGTAACTATTTCATTTTTTCTACCCATATGTCCATAAGCCGCTGTTTCGCTGTAAATCGGATTACGTAATTTTAAACGAGTTTCAATTCCGTAAGGAGTCATATCAAATATTTTAGAAACTACTGCTGCAATTTCTCCATCACTCATTTTTACTTTAGCAGTGCCATAAGTATCTATAAAAATACCCATTGGATCTTTAACACCAATAGCATAGGATACCTGAACCAATACTTCTGAGCACACACCCGCTGCTACTAAGTTTTTAGCGATATGGCGCGTAGCATAAGCAGCAGAACGGTCTACTTTTGAAGGATCTTTTCCAGAGAAAGCACCACCACCATGAGCACCTTTTCCACCATAGGTATCTACAATAATTTTACGGCCTGTTAAACCAGTATCACCATGTGGCCCACCGATTACAAACTTACCTGTTGGATTAATATGGTATTTAATTTTGTCATTAAATAAATGCGCAAATTTCTTGTATTTAGTTTTTACACGTGGAATTAAAATCTTGATGATATCTTCTTTAATTTTAGCCAACATCTTAGCTTCTTTATCAAAATCATCGTGTTGTGTAGACAATACAATAGCGTCTATCCGAATCGGATTATTGTTATCATCATATTCTAAAGTTACCTGAGATTTTGCATCTGGACGTAAATACTTAATCGCTTTGTTTTCGCGTCGTAAGGCAGCTAATTCAATTAAGATTTTGTGAGCCAAATCTAAGGCTAATGGCATATAGTCTTCTGTTTCGTTTGAAGCATACCCAAACATCATACCTTGGTCGCCAGCACCCTGATCTTGTTTTTTCTTACGATCTACACCCTGGTTAATATCAGCAGATTGCTCATGAATAGCAGATAAAATACCACATGAGTTGGCTTCGAACATGTACTCGCTTTTGGTATATCCAATTTTACGAATAACACCACGGGCAATTTCTTGCACATCTAAATAAGATTTTGATTTTACTTCTCCAGCCAATACAACCTGACCAGTTGTAACGAGCGTTTCACAAGCTACTTTCGACTCTGGGTCGAAGGCTAAAAAGTTATCAATAAGGGCGTCCGAAATTTGGTCGGCAACTTTGTCTGGGTGACCTTCACTAACAGACTCTGAGGTGAATAAATAAGCCATTTCTATTATAATTTTTAATTAGTGGTTTCAATTTAGCATTAATCAAACTTTGAGGACTCTCCCTATTTATAAAGGTTGAACATTATTTGACGAGAAAGTCCGCATTGTTTTTCCACCGTAGTGTTCGGCCCGGTTGGCATCCCGCGAAAGCGGGATTCTTAATGCACTGCAAAAGTATGCCAATAATGGAAAAAACAAAGCAATTGGAAAAAAACCTTAAGGCACAAGAAATATCAACTTTCTAGAAACAGGCTTAAGACCCCTTATTGTAAGATCCGCCGCTTTTGTAAGAAGCGTTTCTTATATTAAGCGATAAAGAAAAATAGAACATTTGAGAGCTATTCACATTTCCATATTTCTTAGTACCATCTGTAGTAGTATAGTTTGTATTATAAAAATCCTCCAAATAATACTTAAACTTAATGTTTGCACCTCCTTTAAAATTTACACCCACAAAAACGCTTGGGAGGAAAAGGTTAGTTCTTGCGCTAAACCAAGCTCTGTCTTTTTGCGATTGCTTAACATCATCTTTAAAGAATTTTTCTTTGTAATGAAAAGCGAGTTCTGCCTCGCCACCTGCAAATAAATAGGTGTCATTACCCAAGTCTCCAATTTTAATAGCAAGTGGCACACCAACGGTATATTGCCTTCTTTTTACTTTATTAAAACTATCTGCAGAGGTTGAGGTAAAACCCACATTTCTAAGTGCTAAACCCGAATAAAGCCCTACATTATTGGTAAAATCAAAATGCTGATAGCCTCCTACATGGAAAAAGCAGGTAAAACGAACAGGTGTATTTACTGCAGCGTTGTTAATTTTATAATCTGCAAATGAAAATATTAACTCCCCAGAGGAAGTTGAATACGTTTTTGTTTGAGCATTAAGAGATGAAATTCCTAAAATCAGAAATAAAAATAAGGGTGCAAGTTTTTTCATTGAGTTAAATTTGTTTTAACAAAGGTAAAATATTTGTCAATATTTCTTTCTCGTTAGTATTAAAATTTGTTTGTTCAAAAAAGCGCTTAAAATCCTTTTTGTAGACGCCATTAAGACAAAGAAAATTTGCCAACTCTGCCGCTGGACTAGCTAACCTAGAATTGGTGCTGAGCATGGCATTAAAAATATGAGGAAGTAAGGTTTGGTTATAAGTTCCAGTGGATTTAATTATTAAAAATGCACTGTTTCTTGTTCTAAACTCAAAGGCTGGAGAGGCATAAGCTATTAATTCCTTTTCCATGTTTTGCTTATCTAATCCATTTAACAAGGCCAATTCTATTCGCTTAAAATCAATTGCATGGTTCATTCCAGAAATACTAGCTATTTGGGTTAAATAATCAGTTAGCTTCTCAGGATTTGC
>B570J29032_109959282_pt1 | contig 21365 bp, 34 predicted proteins | sample LakMenEpi16Nov12_FD_29032 | JGI IMG/M metagenome (IMG submission 29032) | reverse complement strand
GGGGGGTAGGTATTATTAGATTAATACTATAGAATAGAATAGATTAAGAGATAGTTAATAGGTAGAGGTTAAATTAAATTAATAAAAATTAATAGTGTGGAGATTGAAATCGGACCCCCCCGGGGGCTTTTTTAAAAAACACTTCTCTAATTTTTTCAAAAATAGGGAGGGGGGTGTGCTGTCAAGACATTTTTCTATAAAAATTTTCTAAAAATATGAAAAAATTGTTGCGGTTCCGTGATTCTTTGCTATCTTTGTGGGTATGGAAGCAAACGACATCGCCACGCTAGTAGTAATCATCTGGTTTTGCACTATCGCAATCCTCTTAAAGATTCATCTCGAAACACGATAAAAATAATTTGACACATTCACACTTTTAGAATAAATTCTCACCATGATTCCAACGCTCCTCTTTTGTTTACTCTGCTTCCTGCTTCTCCACATTTTCGATCACGCATCACGCTAAAAAATAATTGTTGACCGCACGAAATTTTTTGATACATTAAAACTATGAACAACGAACTAACCCAAATCGACAACGATACACTTCAGACCATTCGCGTGAGCCTCATTCTCTGGATTATGAATCACTGGCAGCATCGCAAAATTTTTCGCAGTGAGATCAGAAAAAATGTGAAAGCTCTCCGCACAATGCGCAACAGCCTCGCGGTCTATCAAGAAAAAGCATTCTGGGCTAAATAATCCTTGCAACTAAATTCAATTCCACTATACTAAAACTATGAACAACACAAACACCATCCACCTGCCAGAAGAAGCAAAGCAGAAACTTGAAAACGAAATTCACAAGGCTCTTGGTCAACGCGCCCTTTATGGTCAACGCTATGGCTGGGGATATGCAATCAAGTGGTTCGCCGCTTGGGAAAAACAATACAACGAAAAAAATTCGTTGACACACTAACTCTTTTAGAATAGATTACCAACATGATCCCAATAAATACCATCCCACTTCATGCTGTGACTCACCCACAGCACTTCATCAAGTTTAGCGCAACGCATGAGTGCAACAGCGCGGGAACGCATGACTGGGGAACATTCCAGATTCATTCCTCGACTCGCCTGTTTGATGTGTTCGCCGTTAAGCAACCCGATGGCTCTGTGATTGGCAACTATCACGGCAACGAGGAAACTCGCCTTCGCCTTGTCAAGCAGAAATCCGACAAGGTTTCTTTTGTCTGCTCTATGTATGGCATTGGGGGTCAATCGCTCACCTGTGACGATGGAGTTAAGCGGGAAGATGGCTCTTTTCTCTACAATGGCAGTTATGACTGCTGGAGCGACTAATAAATAAACAAATAAATAACAACACCATGAAAACAATCGATAAACTATTCTATCCGGCCTTCTTATGCGTCTTTGCTTATGCAATGTTCTCTTTGTTTCTTAACTTTGCGGACTATGTAGGCAAGCATGGAATTGATGCCTATAATGCTGTGAATGATGAAGTTATGAGCTTTGTTGTAGGAGAGGGTAATCTCTAATAGCCTAGCGCAAGCGTCTGAACTATAACGACTTGCACAAGGCCGGGAGGCGCGCGCTTGCAACCCATTGAATAATAGTGTTTTACAACTTGGCACGATTCTTGAATGGCTCGAATGGATACTTGGCACAGCATTTGCTTACACGCATAAAAAAAATAAAAAATAATTGTGGACATTTTAGAATAGAGAGAGTAGATTAGAAACATGAACAAATACCTGAACCAAGACGAACTGATCGACCGACTCTCTGACTACGCTGGAGAGAACCTCTACAACAAATACGACCGCTTCATGGAGGAAGCAGGCGGCAACGCTTGGCTTGCCCAAAGCCTCGCGCAAGAGGACGCTATCCTCAAGAGGATTGCCCGTGAGCAAGCTAGAGAGCAACGCGAAACGGAACGCTTCAACTAATAATTTATAGCCCGCTAGGGGAAACGAGGCTCCATGCCTCCGCCTGTAAAGGCTCACCCTAGCGTGGCTAATTTCTCCTTAACACTATGACAACACCAAACGACAACGCACCCGAACCCGAACCCGATGATGATAAATATGGCATTCGTCGCCCCTATGACGGATGGGAGGGCCATTGGGCTGGCGATGGTTCTGGCATGGACGACTTCGCCGACTACAACGCCAACGAGGGGGGCGACTACTAGCAAGAATCGTGCCAAGCGTAAGTTGCTGCGTAGCGGCGACTTGCGCGAGGCCGCCCCCCCCGCGCGCGCAAGTCATTGAAGCCCAACGCTTTACAATAGAAGATTGTGCTAGCAGGAATCATGCCAAGTCTCGGAAAAATGTTGGCACGATAAATGCTACAAAAAAAGTTGGCACGGGAAATGCTCTAAAAAAATTCACAAAAAGAAAAAAAATCCCTTGCGTTTCTCTGCGTCTTGGCTTATGCTTAAAGCATGAAAAATAAGAACACCACCGCCCTGACACTCGACCAGAACATTGCCGCTTCGGTGGCTCTGATCGCTAACATCCGCGAAAATCTCACCTATCGTCACCACACGCCAGCCGTGCGCGAAAATATCCGTTTCGCCGTGCAAGCTCTCCGAGTCCTTCGCGCTACTCGCCTTTTTTAAGTTGACACCCGAATAAAAAATAATAAAATAAAAAAATACACCATGAAAAAACTACTCGCCACAAACACCAAACTCGAAAAAGGATCAACCCTTAACTGGCAAACCCGTGGGTTGTCTCTCGCCCCTGCTAACCTGTCCGGCAAACAGCTTTGTCCACATCGCTCGCCAGGATGCGAGGCGGCTTGCCTCAATACTTCGGGGATGGGCGTTTTCTCTAATGTCCAAGAGGCGCGAATCAACAAGGCAAAATTTTTGATCGAACGGCGCGGGGAGTTCGTCGCCGCATTGAATAAGGAACTTGCCAACCTCAACAAGCAAGCTGGCAAGGGTAAACAGATTGCCGTGCGTCTCAATGTGCTTTCGGATCTGCCTTGGCACAATATGATCGACATGGAATCTTTCCAAAACCTTCGTTTCTATGACTATACGCCGAACCTTGCGCGGATGATTCAATTCCTTAATGGCGAACTGCCTGCGAACTATCATCTTACATTCAGCCGTAAAGAAAATAATCAAAGCAAAGTTGAGCTTGTCGCCGCAATGGGTGGCAATGTGGCGGTTGTTTTTGATAAACTTCCGCAAACCTATCTCGGCAAGCCGGTTGTGGATGGTGATGCAACCGATCTTCGTTTTCTTGATCCTCGCGGCGTGATCGTGGGCTTGAAAGCCAAGGGCAAGGGTAAAAAAGACACATCGGGCTTTGTTATCCATTCCTAACATGAGCGCGACCGTTTGCCTTCTCATCGTCATCGGCTTGGTTTACATAGCTTTAGAACTTAATAAAAATAAAAAATGAAAATACAAATGAAATTTCCCACTTTTCCATCTTTGCTTGCTGTTCTGTTTATCGGTCTTAAGTTGACTAACCATATCCAATGGAGCTGGTTATGGGTGCTATCTCCAATATGGATTGGCTTGCTTCTTGCATTGCTTAGTTTTTGCTTAGGAGTCGCCCTGCTTGTGATTGTCAAACTTCTGGAAAAATAAGCGCAAAGCCTTGTGTTTCAACAACTTGCACAAGGCCGGCCCCCGCGCGTGTGCAAGTCCTTGATTGTCAATATCTTACATTGAAGGCCCGCAGACCCGCATAAACACTGGCTCTCCGGTCGTCACCCGCAGAGCGAGGCTGGAAGCGGCTCTCCGGTCGTCACCCGCAGAACGAGGCTGGAAGCGGCTCTGCGCGTCAAGGGAAATCGTAAAATTTATTTTCTAAAAATAAAAAATAATCGTTGCGTTTTTTAAGGGGCTGGGATACCTTTTCAACATGACCACCACGCCTGAACTCGAAGACCTACTCACCCACGCGCACTCTGACGAACTCGCTTCCGAATGGGAATGCGAACAAGCAATTCTCGCCCTGTCTGGATACAATCAATATCTGGACGAGCAGGAAAAACAATACTGGGAAAACCTCGCAAAAAAAAGCGAAGGTTTTTCTTGCCAACATTAAACCCACAACCTAACATCAGAATCCTATGACAACAACAAACAACAACATCATCATCAGCACATACGGCAACGGAATCGCGGTCGGGCTTCAAGGTTCACGCGAGCAGATAGACCAGACCTTCAACCGCTTTTTTAATTGGGGCGCGGCAGCCCCTAACGCAACCTTCATGCGTTCAAGTGACGACTGCGAAACCGAGATCGGCGACATGGGCGACTCCTACCTTCACGAAGTCCACAACTCATTCGCCTACTTTCTCTCTACCGAAGAAGCAATGGTCAACGCTATGACCTCGCAAAATCTTGCTAACTGGCAAGATACGCCAGTTTCCAAGCAATACAAAGGTAAGCGTAAGGAGAAGAAACAAAGTGGGCAAAAGTTTCGCGCTGATGCACTTAACGCGGCCCGTGATGAATACAATTCATTCACTAAAGAGAACTTCATGCTTTACAGCAAGTCAGAGTCTCCACTTTTCAAAGTGACTGATGGTGGCCCTGCCTCAAGTGATTCATCCTCAATGAATTTCGCGGAAGCGGCGCGTGCTTATGGATACAAAAGCCGACTTGAAAAATAGTTGGCACGGGAAATGCTAGCATAAACCCTCAGCGTAAGTTGTTGAATATCAGCGACTTGCGCGAGGCCGGCCCCCGCGCGTGTGCAAGTCCTTGATTGTCAATACCTTACATTGAAGGCCCGCAGACCCGCATAAACACTGGCTCTCCGGTCGTCGCTCGCAGAGCTAGGCTGGAAGCGGCTCGGCGGGTGTCAACAAAAATCGTAAAATAAATTTTTAAAAATAAAAAAAAATTCGTTGCGCTCTCTGAAAATTCTGATACATTAAAAGCATGACAAAAGAAAACACCACACTAACAGATGCCCACCATGTAGCCATTCGCGTTGGACTTGCAAATTCAATCCGCAATAGCTGGCGGCATCGCAAGTATGACACCTCACGCCAGATAGTGAAGGATGCAGTTTCAACCCTTCGTCTTGTTCGCAACTCTTGGAAGTTGGAAGCAACCCCTTGGACTAAATAATGGAGGCAATTCCTTTCCTTGTTGTTTTTATATGGTTGACAACTTGCGGCGTTTTAATTAAATTTTACCTCGAACCCTAAACATGAAAAATAAAATTCTCCTCGCCCTTCACAATAACGGCCAGAAATTCATCAACCGCTCACACGCGGCGGACAGGCGCGGCAAGCAAGTTTCCGCCTTTGTCAACTTTCACCTTTTCAACTTGTGCTATAACCTGCGCGATTTTTTGAGAAAATAATCCTTGCCACACTCTCAAAATTTTAATAAATTAAAAATTCACCACCATGAAACTAACCACAAAAAACCAAGACCCAAAAAACTACACCGAAGCCCGTTTGATCCTTCACAAGATCGGCGATCAAAAACCATACTTTTCTCTGACTGGTCGCGTTGTCGAGAATGGGCGCGAATCTGTCGGCGGAGCAATCCACAAAGAAATTCTTGAAGCATTCCCACAGCTTGAAGATGCCGCCGCACTCCACCTTTCAGACATGGATGGAAAGCCCATGCACTCTTTTGAAAATGGAAAGTATTGGGCTGGCTTTACAAAATGGGAGGATGGAAACAGCAAGCACCTTGCAAGCCTCTGGAGAATTAGCGAAAACAGGGCGCGAGGTCTTACACATGACGCGCTCATGGCCCAACTCTGGCAGGATGGAGACAGCGACACTTTACCAGAAACTCTCCTCAAAGACTTCCACGATAGGCAGTTGCGCCGTTGGAAGCAAGAAGCCGACAATGTTATCAAAAAATATACTCTTGAAATCGTTGCAAGCTAATTACTTATATGATCTTTCTTCTCGCCACAATGGTTGGAATGTTTCTTGTATTCAATAAATAAAATGAAAAAAATACTTAAAGCACTAATACCACCAACAAAACATATTGGTTCTTATACACTTGCGGCAACAGAAGGTTTCTTCTATACTGCAAAGCAAAACATACTCTGGGAGTATAATAAAGCCAGGCAACGCGAAGGACTCCAAGAGGTTAAGAAAATGCCTCGCGGAACTAAATACAAAATGCAACCTCTTTTTGGATAATACTTTATGAAACAAAAACTAATACATCTGCTGTTCGGCTCGCCCGAAATAACTGGCACGCTTCTTGCTCACAACATCGCATGGTTTACGGAATCCACTTGGGTTGATAGGATTGTGCGAAATGGTCAGCTTTATCGGTATACGCCGAAAGATCGCTACAAGTAAACCCTTGAGCCTCAGCAACTTGCATGAGGCCGGCCCCCGCGCGATTGCAAGTGCTTGTTATTCAACAAGTTAATAGTTTTGAAAGAAATAATAGGGTCTTTTTCTTTCAAGATCATAACTTGGCACGATTCTTGTATGGTAGTGTTAGAAGGTTGGCACGGCTCTTGCTTACAGCCGTGTAAAAAAAATTAAAAAAATAAAAAATAATCCTTGCGATTACAGCGAGATCATAGTACCTTTAGAGCATGAAAGTTGAACTGATTGAACACTACCTGAACAACCTCACCAGCCTCAATCGGGGCGAGCGGACAACCCAGCAATGGCAGGATGTTTGCCTTTGGATTCTTGGCGAGATCATGGATGAGCCAGAGAACAGAAAAGTTCTGGAACGGCTCGCAGACGAAGCCAACAGCTAATCTCAACCACAACACCAACACACATGACCAAAAACCAATACAATGTCAGATGCCCAGAGTGCCGCGAAGCGGCGATTGCCAACTACGAACCAGCATACCAAGAATACGCTGGCGGTAGCGTTCAAGGCGGCGATACCTTCATCTCCTGCCCAAGTTGCGGCTTTGAGGATTTCATCAAGCGTGACCTGTCCAACTTCAACTTCGCGGAAAACCGCCGAGGCTGGTAATTCAACCACAACACCAACACACATGACAACACTACCACAAGCGCCACATCACAGCGTCCTGTTCAACATTGCCGCTTACACCCTCATCGGCTTGACCCCAGAGGACAAGCACAAGGTTTATGACTACATCGAATCCACCATGAACGGGGATGGTCTATACGAAGGCGCGTCCAAAGAGACAATCCTTCAAGCCTATCACGACCTCCAGATGGGCGATGTTTATGGACTCAACTGGGTCAATCACATCAGCACAATCCTTGAGGAACTGGACATGATCAAACCCTACATCAAACCCTACATCAAGCCTAACGATGAAGTTGCTTTATACGAAAACTATAATGGCTTTATGACCGAACAACCTTAAAAAACACACTAATCCTTAATAATATGAACAAACTAATACAGCAACTTGAGGAAGAAATCGAGCTTGTCGAAAAGCAAATTCCCATGCTGTTCGAGAGTGACCCGAAAAGGATCGCTCTGGAGCAGAAACTGGAACGCTTAAATGTTCGACTCGAAAATGCAAGCGACGACGAATCTCTTGCATACGCAGACAGAATTGCACATGACCTCTATGGAGGCTGGAGAGACTAACCCTACATCAAACACTAAACTAACCACTAATATGACCAAACAAGACATAGCTAAATATATATATAACTACGCCCAAGAACATTATGATGATGGAGGATGGGATGTCATCGTAGAGTGCTGGACACTTGATGCCATTGCTAATAGCTTGGAAGACGATGAAACTAAAGAAGAAGCACTTGAGAGCTTCAAGAGCCTTGCCGAGGTTCATGCAGAGAGGCAAGCTGACGCAGTAAACTGCTGGTAACATAGAGCAAGAATCGTGCCAAGCGCAAGTTGTTGAGTATCGGCCACTTGCGCGAGGCCGGGTCCCGCGCCCGTGCAACTCGTTGAATACAAGTAACTTAATAATATCAGCACATAATCCAGCTGATAGGCAGTGCATATGCGTATAGTTTCATTTTATTATTTGCCTATTTATTATTTCTCTATTTCGCTATTTGTCGATTCTCTTTTTCGCTATTTGCTGAAAATAAATTTAATTTTTTTCAAAAAAATCTATTGACTCACCACTCAAAAGAAACTACATTAGGGATGTAATGAAAACCATCATCAACAAAATCAAACTCGCCGTTGCAGACTCGAAACTCGGAGGCTTCCTGTTTCCGATTTACAAGATCACCTATCAGCCCAAGGACAAGGATGTGCAGGAGTATATCACCTCGCGCCCCTTTGGGAAGTTCAAGGACGGAATCACCACCTATTGCTATGGGAAAGGTATTCGCAGTTTTCGGTATGACCGAATCCTTAACAGAGAAGTTGTTAAGTTCCGTGCCACCGCGTAAGGTGTAATAATACTTCTGGCAGGAGTTGGTTCCCGATGATCCAATGGGTAGGTGAGTCACCTACGAAATCAAAATCGGTTGATCTTTTACATTTTAATTTTAGTATGCAATGTAGCTCAAATGACTAGAGTCCTGCTTTGTAGGCGGGGGCGTGAGGGTTAAAGTCCCTCCATTGCAGAAAAGTGACGCTTGGTGTAGAATAGAAAGCATCGCTCTCGTATGGGGGCGGGGACAGAGGCAGGGTCTGTAGCGTCATCCGATTTAGCTTGCTAGGGGAAATGAGGCTCCATGCCTCGTCCTGTAAGTTATGAGAAGTAAGCGCAGAGTTTGTAGAGGTCATCTTCTAGATGTCAGCCCGCAAAGGGTCGGTTCCTTGAATCTGGGACTTCTCATCAAACGACAAAGGCTTACCCTAGCGTGGCTAGTATTTGATTAGAAAATGCAGAATAGTTCAAGCGTGAGTTGAACTAAATAGCAAATTCTATACTATTTGGCTAATAGAGTAGTAATACCTATTCCGGTGCAGTCGAAAGCGGGATCGTGCGGCGTTTCGATGGTATTCGCGGCGATCAGCCAACAAATTTCTGCGGGTTAGAGTTCTGGGAACTCAAGTGTCTCATAAGCACTTTTAGGAGGGTTCGATTCCCTCACCCGCTATATTTGCCGGCATAGCTCAGTGGTAGAGCAACGGTTTTGTAAACCGTCGGTCCTCGGTTCGAATCCGAGCGTCGGCTCCATTCCCAGGTAGCTCAGTGGTAGAGCGGTCGGCTGTTAACCGATTGGTCGTAGGTTCAAGCCCTACCCTGGGAGCCATTGATTATTAAGTAGTTGCGCGATCCAGCCCCCCGCGCGCGTGTAATTACTTATTAGCCAATGAGTTGTAAAATTCGTGATAGCAAGAATCATGCCAACATAATCACACTATTAAGAAAAATAGTGCTTGTGTCTGTTATTTATTTCGATATACTATTTGGTAAAGACCAGACCGAAATGACAACAAGAATACATCTCCACCTTATGTGTATGATTCGCCGCCCCAAGAATTGGCGTTTCTATTTGGCAGGAATAAAAAGAGAAATTTTTCCTTGACCAACGGATAAAAAAAAAGTAATTTTATTATTCCACCATGAATATAAAAATACAAAACACCATTAGTCTTTGCGGATGCGAAGATGAAGAAATCACACTCGCCACAGGATTTGAAGATGCCTTCCTTGGTATCGCCACTCAATTCGACAACAAGTTTGCTGTTTATGACCGCGCCAAGTGCATAGAAATTCTTGCGCGTGATATGTCCTATGAGGACGCAGAAGAATACTTCCAATTTAATGTCGAGGGCGCATGGGTAGGTGAAAGCACTCCTGCCTTCTTGTGCTTTGAGAGAGATTAAACATTTTGCACCTTTAGCCAAATGGTAAGGCGCGGCTCTGCAAAAGCTGTATCGTCAGTTCGATTCTGACAAGGTGCTGATTCACAACAACCAACCAAACAAAACTACCATGCCAAACCATTGCACTAACCAACTCACACTCGAAAGCGGTGAAAGCCTTTTCGGGATATTATCACCATATCTAATCGACAAAGGCGAAGGAGATTTCGACTTCGATTTTCAGAAAATCATTCCCATGGATGAGAAACTATTGGAAGGAGAGGATTGGTATTCTTGGAGGGTTGTAAATTGGGGGACAAAATGGGATGGCTACGATGGTCGCTTTAACTCCGATGACTTTTCCTCATTCTCCTTTGAGACAGCATGGGCGCCGCCGCTTCCTATTATTAAGAAGCTCGCCGAATTGACTGGACAAACATTCATATTAGAATATATTGAGTATGGTATGTTCTTTTGTGGAAAATATACAGCAAGTCCAGAAGAGGATCACGATGAGTTCTACAACGATATTGAAACAGCACCACAAGAACTCCTTGATAGTCTTGGATATGAACCATGCGAAGAAGAAATGGAGGAAGTATGAAAATCACACTTAATTTCAGAGAAGGTGAGATGAAATGGGTAGAGACTTGCGTCTCAAAATACTTCGGAAGAAAACCAAAAAATAAAACTGAATTGAAAAGACTTGTTGAGATGTTTGTATCTACATTCACCAACAAAGGATTTGATGCGGTAGAAGATGGAAGGGAGTATATTGAAGTCCAATGAAAACAATCACACTCAAAGAAGCATATCAAATCCTTGAAGATGCAAGTGCGGTCATTATCAATGATTCAATCGTTCTTTATCCAGCCTTTTCGGGCTTGGAAGATAGCGACGAAAATGAGTTCATGTATTTTAAATGGGATGATGAGGGATTGGAATACTCTCTCACATTCAACGAAGGAGATAATCAAGAAGTAAAAATATCTGGCTCATCCATGTTTCTGTATGATATAGATGCAAATGATGATGACGACCACACACAAATTACAATTCTAACAGCAAAAGAATTAGAATAACATGAAATACATTCTAATCACATTGGCAATCGGAATCACGGGTTGCTCTACAATGAAGCAAGCCCGAACTGATTTTAATAATTTCCAAAAAACAATTCAATTAAATTTAAAGAAAGAAGCTGTCTATAAACACGCTTACTTTTAATAATATGCTTGTTGTTTTTATATTCGGGGTTATGTTTATTCTTGTATTCTGGGCTCTCACCTATCCAGATGATTGATTATCAACAGGTTGCGAATGGCCGGGCCCCCGCGCCGTGCAAGTCATTGAGTTACAATGCATTAAATAAAAATGCAAAAAAATGTTGACATAGCCTTCAAAAAAAACGAATATAGCTCTATGACCACTACCACCACCACACAACCACAACTCAACCTCGCGCCAATCGAAGACTTCTTCGCGTCAATCACCAATGACGAGCGCAATTTCCAAACAGAGTATTGGGCTTCGGTTGCTCCAGACAATGATTCAGAATGCTTCAAGCGTTTCTTGTTTGCCTATTGTAGCGTTCACACTACATGGGAGTCCAACATCAAGGCATACAATCTTATCAAGAACTGGTGGGAGTGGATGAACCATTGGGATGTTCTTGAAAGCAAGATCAAAGAGAGTGGCGCGGGATTGTTTCGCAATCGTGTTCGCTTTATCAAAGATTTTTCTACAAAGTTCTGGTCTAACCCCTGCTTCTATACCAAGCAAGGTGAGGATGAATCTTGGAGTGGCTTTCGCAATCGTATCGAGAAAACTATCCTCGGTCTTGGCATGGCAAAATCCAGTTTTGCAATCGAAATGATGTATCCTACAATCGGTCAAGTTTTTTGTGCAGATACTCATATGTTTCAACTCTATGGTTGTAATCAAACCAAGCATTCAAAAATGTATCAAGACATTGAACGGCATTGGATCAGAATGTCGTTTGAGTATGAGATTGCCCCTTATGTTGCGCGTTGTATCTTTTGGGATCGTAAGCAGGGTCAAGAAAATTCTCGCTACTGGTCTTATGTTTTAGAAAAATAATCCTTGCAATCGAAATAAAAAAACCCTACTATACTAATATGACCATCACACGCAAATCACCGCTCACCGGAGTCACCCGCTCGAAAGAAATCAATGTCACGGAGGAACAAATCCTCGCGTGGGAAATGGGTAAGCTAATCCAAGACGCAATGCCAGAACTCTCGGCTGACGAGAGGGAGTTCGTCAAAACCGGAATCACCGGAGAGGAGTGGGATCAACTTTTTGGAGGGGCGGAAGATGAAGAGTAAATCCTTCACGATCAAAACAGATCCGGTAAAAGTTAGGAAGCCCATGCCAAAGCCAAGCCGACCTATCGATAAGGCTGGCTACTCCAGAAAGCAAAAACATAAAGCTAGCGAACTCAACGAGTTGCGATAGCGCGCCCCCCGCCCGCGCGCAAGTTATTCATTTATAGCTATTTGTAAAATTGTTTTGACAAAAAGAACCAAATTGAGATATTATATTACAAATGGCAACCAACATTCTCTCACCACAAGAAGTAAGTTCCGAGCTTCAGCGATTAGCTGCAAAAAAAATCAAACAATGCTTGAGCATTGCAAGAAGAAAAATCAAAAAAGATTTACCATACGAAGGCGTCAAGTTTTTTCATAAAAGCACGGATGCAGGATATGTAATCGCATCAGAAAATAATTGTGTTTATCTCAACCACGATCTATTCAGAAAAAATAAAAAAAGATTTCTTGACGAGATTATTCCGCATGAGGTAGCCCATTTAGTTGCCGAGGCATTAAGCCCAAGAGAAAGTCCGCATGGAGGAACTTGGAAAATTGTAATGCAGTCAGTCTTTAGCTTAAAACCCGAACGCTGTCATTCAATGGAAACAAAAGGTATTGGCAGAACCACACAAAAATTTCTTTATATTTGCGCTTGCCAAAAACATGAGGTTGGAATTATCCGGCACAATAAAGTGCAATCTGGTAAAAAATTTCGTTGCGTTAAATGTAAAAAAGAATTAGTATTCTTGAGAAAGGTTAAACAATGAAACAAGACACATACCACATCGTAAATACCAATGATGCCAATGATTGTTTTTCGGTCTTGGCCGCAAACGAAAATGATGCCGCCCATGAGGGATTGTCCCAATTAGGATGGTTCGTTTCAAAACAGAAGGTAGATGAAATTGACGAGGATCAATTTGAATTTAATTTTTAATTGCAGTTGACAACCCAAACAAAAAACCATAATATAATAAATAGAATGAAAACCCTAAACGCACTAATCAAAACCGACGAGTCCATCACCGCCGTTATCGACGGCACTCCATTCACCATGTCATCGAATCACCCCTCTTTCGAGGATGCTCTTGACGCTATTGCAAATGAGGACATCGACCTCTTGCACTCACTCTTTGATGTGAAAGAGTCTATCCGCAACAATTTCAAGAAGGCTAACGCCTCTGGAATTGAAGTCACAGACAGCACCATTCTGTATAATGGCGAACCTGTTCACAACTATGTAGTTGATAAGATTTTCGAGTTCATGGATGACTCGCTTCCTTTCGAGTATCTTGTGAACTTCTTGGACAAACTCATGGCGAATCCTTCTCGCCGCGCAGTTGACGAACTCTATAAGTTCCTTGAGCATAAGCACCTTCCGATTTGTCCAGATGGCGACTTCTTGGCCTACAAGAGTGTTCGTCCCGACTTCAAGGATCATCACTCTGGCAAGTTCAGCAACCATGTAGGCGCGGTTCTTGAAATGCCACGCAATGCGGTTTGCGATGATGCCGAGATTGGTTGCAGTTATGGCTTCCATGCTGGTAGTCACGAATATGCTTCTAATTTTGGTGGAGGCGATTCTAAACTGATGATTGTTAAGATCAGTCCTGCCGATGTAGTATCTGTTCCAAAAGATTGTGATTGTCAGAAACTTCGGACTGCACGATATGAAGTCTTGCGCGAGTTTGAGCGGGTTTATACTAAACCTATTGAGGAAGTGGATGTTAAGAAAACCACTTACCACAACAAACGGGATAGCAGGGGCAGGTTTATGAAGGCCAGATAATTTCCTGCAAGTGCAGGAGTGTGGTGGGGTCATGGCGGCGAGGCTTGTGGTGGGCCTCGCCGCCTTCTTTTGCCTCAAGCGTGTTATAGTAAAATACTGGGCGTCAATAGCTTGCGAGAAGCGGGGGGGCGCGCGCGTGCAAGTCATTATAAATAAACAACTTCTATAAATTGAAAAAATACCTTGACACTTTTGCTAAATAAATTTATTCTATAACTGATGAAAACTATCACCACAGAAAACAAATGGTTCATGGCTCTGAATATAGCTGGACAAGAACATGGAGTTTTATTCGACGGAGATAATGTTTATGATGATGTATTCATAAATGAAAAGATCGAAAATATTCCTACTGGATGCGGGTTTGCTGTCAACCAAGAACAGTTGGTAAAAATTTGTCAAGAAAAAATGAAAGAAATGGAAATTATTAAATTGCCTGATTACGGGGAATATGTTGCTGTTTTTAAAAATGCCAAGCTTAAAAAGTTGACTTATAACTCAAAATAAAATAAGCTCTTATATACACCATGACACCATACAAACACGCACAAAGCTCTGCCCAGAAGTGGGGCGGCATTCCAGAGGATTATGTCTCTCTTCACGACTGGTTCGATGAGACCAAACAATACACCGGCGATTGGACGCATCGCGCCCTGCGTCATCATAGTGCGGGAGTCCAATGGGCTATCGAGAAATTTGGGCATACTATTCAAAATTCTAAAGGGCAAAAAATACCTACTAAAGTATTAGCCGAACAACATTTAGTTGAAGATTGTGGGTTTATTCCTACTCCTCAACAATACCTTTCCCCACTAGTTAAGAATCCAGACAAATGGATGCTAATGGTAGGAAAAACAACCAAAACACTAAACCTAGAAATAAAACAATGAGAGCAGAACCGCTTAAAAAAGAACTATATACTAAAGCTAAAGAACTTGGAGTCGAGAAGATTATCCTTCAGTTTAGTGGCGGTAATGACGAAGGCAATCTTAATATAGACTTGGAACCCGAATGGAACCAGGACTTTGCAAATCAAGTTGAAGATTGGGCATGGGAAGTCTATTCATATTCTGGTGCTGGCGACGGCTCTGACTATGGGGATGACATTACATATGATCTAGTTAAGAACAAAGTGTCAACCAGCGAATGGTATACTTCTGTGGAGCGAGGTAGTGAAGATGATAATGATATCGAAATTGATGAAGACTAACCCTTTAAAGATTATGAATAATGGTAAATATCATACTAATAATAATCTTTGCTATTATAATTGGCGTTGCCTTATGCATGAATAAAGATTGATAATCTGGGCTGCCAGCGTAATCCGTTAATGGTAAACGGGTTGCGACTGGCGGGGCCCCGCGCGCGTGCAAGTCGTTGGAAACAAGTCACTTATAACGTAGCAAGAATCGTGCCAACCTATCGCAATTTGCGATACCATTTATAAAAAAAATCAGAAAAAAAGTGTTGCGTTCGATATCAATAGAGACTACTATGAGAGTCCAATGAAACCACTAAAACTAACACTACATTGCGGCGGTCACGCCGTTGAATCCACCGAAGTCCAACAAGTCGCCACGCCTCTGGCTACCGACTCTTGGCATCCCATCCCACACTTTGCGCTCGTTGAGCGTTTGCGGGAGATCGTGTCCGATGCAGGTATGACTATCACTCAAGAGGCTCATGCTCTTGCTCGTGGTGGATTGCGCTACTTCGGTCTCTTCCAAGTCGCTGGCGTTCCTAACTTCTCGCAGGAGAACAATATCGGAACCGTAATTGGTTTGCGTAATTCTCACGACAAGTCGTTCCCTGCTGGTATCAATGCTGGCTCGGCTCCATTTGTCTGCGACAATCTCGCTTTCCACAATGAAATCAAGATTGCTCGTCGCCATACCAAGTTCATTATGCGTGACTTGCCAACGCTTCTTGCTGGTGCGTTCGGAAAGCTGACCACAACTTGGGGCAACAATGCCGCTCGTATCGAGGCATACCAAGGTCGCGCTTTGGACAATGCCGAAGCTCACGATATCTTGGCTCGCGCATATCGTTGCGGTGCAGTTAGTAAGACTCACCTTGCTGATGTTCTTGACCAATGGCACTCGCCAGAGCATGACGAATGGAAATCAGAGCGCAATCTCTGGGGCTTGCACAATGCCTTTACTAATGTAATGCGCGGCAATGTATTGGCCCTGCCTAAACGGAGCGATGCGCTTCACGGGTTGCTTGATCCTTTGGCAGGCGTAAGCTTTGCCAGAACAGAAGAGGTTGGCGAGGAAGTAATTATGCTTCCCGCCTAACAAAACAAAACGAAACAGATTTAAGGTTCCAATTTGGAACCTTAAATTTTTTGTCTACAAGCTGTCTTATGCAAGATTATACAAATGAATGACTTGCATGAGGCCGCCCCCCCGCGCCGTGCAACTCTATGATCTAGAGTGCTTTGTAAAAAAATGAAAAAAAATAAAAAAAATGCTTGCGGGTAGCACAAATAATCGTATGATGAAATCTCACCAATAACCAACCAACAAAACCATGATTGCTACACAACCAAAAACCAACATCGTCACAACGGGAATCAAAGGCGCAGTATCCTTCGGCATCAAGAACGAAGGTCTTGCCCATATCTTCAATGTCCTTCGGAATCAACTCTATTCCGATAAAATCCTTGCTGTCTTGCGTGAGTATTCGTGCAATGCGGTGGATGCTCATGTCGAAGCGGGTCATCCCGAAAAACCCATCAAAGTGACATTGCCAAGTCGTATGAACCTTAATCTCAAAATTCGTGATTTTGGATTGGGTCTTACCGAAAAAGATATTCAAGACATTTACGCATACTACGGAGAATCCACAAAGCGTAATAGCAATGCGCTTATCGGGCAACTTGGTCTTGGTAGCAAGTCCGCATTTGCTTATGGTGACAATTTTGTTATCAATAGCTTTTGCGATGGTAGCAAGACTACATACAACGCCTATATCGACGCCTCGCAGGTTGGACAGATTGCAAAGCTGGCTTCCGCTCCTACTACCGAACCTAATGGTGTAGAGATTGTTATTCCAGTTCGTCCTAACGACATTGAGCAATTCTCAACAAAAGCCGCACAAATCTACAAGCATTTCGCGGTTCGTCCAGATTTTGATGGTCAAACTCTTGACTTCAAAGATGAACAACCCTTAATGAAAGGCAATGATTGGACACTATTCGTATACAATCAATTCCATAGTGTTCCAACTGCTGTAATGGGAAATATCGGCTATGCTTTGAATGCCGACTCTCTCAAACTGGACTACAACGACGACAACAACGATACTTTCCGAAATATCTTGCGTAGTGGTCTTGTTGTTAAATTCAATATCGGCGACCTCGATATTGCCGCTTCACGCGAAGGCTTGCAATATACAGAGAAAACAATCAACGCTATCAAATCAAAACTTTCATCCATTAAAGATGAAATGACAAAGCAAGCGTCCGACTCTCTGAAAGATGCGCCAAGTCTTTTCTCTTTCAAACGGATGTTGTGCAAGTTTAACGATCTTACTAATCCTTACTATATTGTTTCCAAGTGCATTAAAAACTTCACATGGAAAGGTAAAAAGGTTGATTCTTACTTGTTAATTGATAAAGCCGATGATGATGCGGTGATTAGATATAATCCACGCAAAGGTTATGTCGGCAACTTGGGCTACATGGTAAAAGGTGGCGATCTAACCTCTAATATGGGTGGCAACAAGATTAGTCTTTCTGGCGAAATGGTTGTGATTGAAAACACAAAGAAAGTTTCTTCTGGTCTTGTCAACTACGCTTTCAACTATCTTAAAGATAATAAGCAGGTTTTAATTGTCACCTTTAAGGATGCCGCACATCGTAAAGCCGCGATGGATCGTTTAGGATTGTGCGATAATGACTTGATTGACATTAAAACCTTGCAGAAAATCACGCTACCTCGTAGCACTCGTAGCCGGACTGGTCAACCATCGACCGCAGTTAAGAGCAAGCACCTCAAGAAGATGTTTGCCCTCAAGTCCAATCCTCCTTCTTATACAAGTGTTCAGTCCGACTATTGGGAAGAAATTGATATTGACATTAACGATCAAGCCACTAAAGACAATTATGTGTGGGTGGAAATCAATAAGTTCGCAGGAGTTATCAATGGAGCAGAAGGTATCGGAGCGCGTAGAATGTTCAATGCCATCACTCTTACTCAAATGATGATCCAGCACTTCAATAATAGCAAGGGCAAACTTCCTAACCGCAACATCCTTGGTGTTAAGAAAGATAAAGTTAGTGATATGGAAAAATCTGATGTGCCTCATATCTCTGCCTTTGTTAAAGATGAACTTTCCAAGTTAGAAGCAAAGACTAATTTCTCGGAGGAATTGTCACAACTCGACGCCTATCAAAAATTTTCTACATCGAATCCTGTTCTGGTTCGCACTCTCGAAAAGATTGATAGCAAGCAAGCTCCGAATGCCAAGAAACTTGCTGACATGGTTTTAGGTTTATCCCATGATGCGGCTATTGTTCAGAAAAGCAAAGACTTTGGTGTTATCTGTGACACTATTCAGATTGATGCCAAGTCCATTATGTCTAAACCTTCGGCGCAACTTAAAACTACTAAAGAAAAGATCGAGGCTTTTGCTGATAAGTTCAAAATCCTCCGCATCGTAGATGACTATTCTCTAATGAGTTATCGAGAGAATCACAAGCAGAACCAAGTTCTCTGTGCCGAGTTAGTGATGGAACGAGACGCACAACTCGCTTCTATCGTGTAATTTGTGGTTGGTCATGGTGAAGATTGGGAGTGCGAAAGCACTCCCTTTCTTTTTGTATGCGAGGCCGGCGATGCAAAATGCTGTGAATCATATACTTGCGCGGGCGCGGGGGGCCAACTCGCGCAACTCATTAATAATCAACAACTTAATCAATCAATCACTCTTTCCTTCAATTCAGTTGATTTTTGTTTCAGTATAGGGTAATATGTATATGTAGAAGTCTCCGTGGTGTAATGGTTAGCACTCGCCCCTTTCACGGGCGCAGTATGGGTTCGAATCCCATCGGAGATGCGTATAAGAATAGGGTGTTTATAGGGTGCTTATTTAGGGGGATCGGGTTCACAAATATGCCTATTTGAATACATGGCGTTCACAAATAAAGAAAAGGGCGACCCATTACGAGTCGCCCTTTAGGTCTAGAAGACACCGGTTGCCCTCTCAAGTTATACACATATTAATATTACTCACAATCATTACACAAATAAATAATAAAATTGAATTAATTAAATCATTACTCATTACTTTTTCCATCTAAGAATGCATTCATAGTTTCCTACTGTACCGTCTTTTGTTTTGTATGAGTATCCGTTATACCCAACGTGAGACAAGGTGGCACCAGAGGGCATCTTAGCGATGGCAATCGCCAGGGCCTCGGCTTTGGTTGATCCTTTGCCTTTAGCTTCTGCACACATAGAGTATGGCTCACGACCATAGACCATCGCTCCAAACATAATTAAAATAAAATAAATAATATTTTTCATTGGTTATTTCTATTATTACTATCTTATACTGGCGTCTCCAGCTGGGCTTGAACCAGCAACCTACGCTTTAGAAGAGCGTTGCTCTATCCAATTGAGCTATGGAGACTAAGGTCTGGCCCCGGAGGGATTCGAACCCCCAACCAATCGGTTATGAGCCGACTGCTCTGACCATTGAGCTACAAGGCCGAAATTGGTGCAAGGTGAGGGAATCGAACCCTCGCTCGGCCCACATCTAGGGCACACAGATTATAAGTCTGTCGGTACTTCCAGTTATACTAACCTTGCTTAAATTTGGTACTCTGGGTGGGACTCGAACCCACACATCATTACTGATAACGGATTTTAAGTCCGTTGCGGCTGCCATTACGCCACCAGAGCAATTATAAATATACTATAAAGAATTTTGAGGGCGCCGTCAATCTTTTTTATTTCTGCCAAGTTTTATGGGGATTCCCATTCCAATAGGTATGCATATTTTTATCGTCAAAGTTATCGTCTTTAATACATCGAAAAGTACCTCTAATAATACTCCAATCATCTCTAATGCGATCCGATTCGTTTATATAATCTGTTTCTTCTACTTTGAGGCCGAACGAAGCAAGACTATCTATCATACCTTTTCGGTTAAAAAACGAAACAGATGAAGTATCATAAGGGCTCTCATTCTGGGATGGGCAATGGAGAAGAGCGTGCATATCGAAGTCGGCGAAAATACCGGTTTCTAAAATTAAGGTACCACCAGGTTTAAGAAGGTCAGATATAATCTTCAAGGCGTTAAAGGGGTAACGTAGATGGTAAAGTACTCCCGCGAACATAATTATATCGAAGACGCCATCAGTTTCGGGATGAAGATCAAATAATCCTTTTTCCTGTATAATAACTTTAGATTTAAAAAAAGGTATAAGAAACTCTACTGCCCCAATCGACAGACACGAGTCGATACCCTTAATTTCTGCGGCCCCTCTACGTTCGGCCTCGAACGCAAACAAACCATCGCGGCAGCCAATATCCAAGACGCGCTTACCACTAAAATTCACACGACCCATCTGACGGTAAATCGGACTATGGAGTTTTATAAAACTAGGAACTCCGGGGGTGCTTATTCGCTCATTAAGAGGTATAGTATGATAAAATTTATAATTTTCAAGAGCCTTTAGAATAGAAACGTCGTCATCTATCTGTGGTATATCCATTATATAATAGTGTCTGTGTAATTAAAATTAATAAATAATCCCTTCAATTAGTTTATTCCTAGTACTAATGAATGGTCGAATAGATAGATCTTTTTGTTTAGCTTCTACTTCGATATCCCAAGGCTGGTCAGGCAAGGACTTAACATAGTCACTATGCGCCGTGTCAAGGGGTTTTGTACGCCCCTCGCTGTAGTGTTGCACAGGGTCATTATTTGGCCAACTCGCGCTCGTAATTTCCAAAGCCTTTGCGAGAGAAAGAGTTCCAGGATTAATATTGAAATGATGATAATCAAATGTAATAGGTATTTGGGGAAAGTGCTTTCGCAAATTCTCTGGATTCCAGCAGCCACTCTGCTCATTCTCAAACACTAGACGTTTCCTTACACTATCTGAAAGGTTTTGTAGACTTTCCTCGACATTAGGAACAATCATACTACAATCCTTACTACCATTACTAACATGAATATTAATAGGACAATTATAATTTTTCGGTAATCCTAGTATGTCTAGTAGCTGACCATGGTACTCTAGGTTCTTGAGTGAGTTCTCTCGTACTTGATTATTTGGCGATCCAATACTCACAAATTGTCCAGGATGAATTGTAAAGCGACCGCCTAGGGTAATGAACCTGGAGATGGAAAGCTTAACTGGATTCAAAATTTTATTCGATTCGGGGTTGGCGCGCCACTCGTCCCATAGATAACCGTACGTCTCATGATCAGCAAAAGGAATCATATCACTACTAATACGATAAAGAAATATTTTATTTTTAATATTCCATTCAGTAATACGACCAAGTAATGAAAAATTATGTTCTACTACCTGGCGCCACTTATTTGCAACAACCTCTTT
>B570J29032_109959285_pt1 | contig 21398 bp, 30 predicted proteins | sample LakMenEpi16Nov12_FD_29032 | JGI IMG/M metagenome (IMG submission 29032) | reverse complement strand
GAAAGGTGTTATCAAATATTCAAATATGCCTTAAACAACTATCCTGATTTTGATAAATGGGAAATGACTGACTTTGCTTTAGCTATGCCTGATGAATATAAATGTGAATCTTCAATAGAATCTTACAGAAATTATTATAAGTTAGGGAAATTAGATTTACTGAAATGGACTAAGAGAGATATACCTGAATGGATAAATTAAAAAATATGGCAAAAAAAAATGTAAATGAAAAAGATAATTGGCAAACAATAAATAGGGGTAAGCCAATATACTATAAAAACATAGAACACTTTATTTCTTTTGAAATGGAAAATCATTTTATAATTTCTATGAGTAAAGATTTGAGTAAATGTTTCAGCGTTTTAAAATCTGATGTTTCTTTTAAAAAATTAAATAAATAATATATGGGTAAGGTAAAAATATTGAAAGACTTTTCTCAACTTGTAAACTTAATGGAAGTAGAGAATGAACAACACATTAAAGAAAAAGAAGTTAAGGTAAAAGCAACTAAAGATTCTGTAACAAAAGTTAATGAATCAATAAAAAAAGAGTGGCGACCAAAACCTAAAAAAATTGATGTAGCACAAGAAGTGATTCATGTAGAAAAAGAAGTTGTTGATAAAAAGGAAGTTCTTGTTTTAGAAAAAACAGAAGAATCCAAAAAAGAATATCAAAAACAATGGCAATTCAATATGGAAAAGCATAGAAAAATGATTTCCAAAAAAAATAAAAAATGGTTGGAAGATAATTCCTCAAATACAGAGTTTAAAGATTACAAACCATTTCCCGAATTTTACAATAAAATAAATGTGCTTTTTAATGATGAATCAAAAAGAAAGTGGATTTTACATTTAATAGCTAATTTTTTGCCTTTGAACAAGAGCAAACAAGTTCCAAAATTACCGAATAAAGTAAATTGTAAAATAACGGATTTACCCTTGACTGATTTTAATTCTATTTTGACAGGAGATAGAGATAAGCACATAGCTTATACAGGAGAGAAAACAGATGCTTTAATAAGTGGTATTGCTTTACAGGAATTAAACAGATTTGTTTGTTACTGCATAGATAATTATGAAACGAAAGAAGGTCAAATAGTAAACTATCTTTTAGATAAAATTAGAACTAATAATTAATATATGAAAAATCAATATTTTGCAATGTTTTTTTTACTTGTTTTGCTATCATACTTAGTTTACGCATATTCAAGAATTTTATTTTTTGATTGAATAATTTAAGCTATCATGGTCTATCAAAATTCAAGAACAAGATTTTATTTGAGAATTATTATCTTTTTAATGATTTTGATTTTTTTAGTAAACATGATGATTTTATTTATAGTCTTGAATAATTAGATTTTACAGAAAAATTTATTACTTATATTTGTATGAAGAAAGATTTTACCAATCTAAAACTATATCTTATGAAAAATGGCATTTCGCAAACGAAAATGGCTTCAGAAACAGGTTTGCATAAAAACACTATTACTAAATTAGTTAGAACAGGTGAGGGTAATAAAAGTGTTAAAGAATTAGTAAGATATTATTTAGGTCTTGAAAAAGATTATTTTTATTCCCTGCTACATGATTAATGGCTAAAAATAATAGTCATAGTAGCCAAAAAAAAGTAAGAAAGGTTGGGCGACCTAAAAAAAGGGGAAGGAAAAGAAAATATTACCAATCCTCTAAGAAAGAGAAAAAATCAAAAGTAAAAAAAGGTTATTCCCACAATTTATCTTACCAAAAAGTACGGCAAGTCCTTTGGGAAAATTTCAGTAATGACTTCGCAGATTATCGTGCATTTATTTCAAATAAAAGCGATGCACAAGGCAAAAAAATTAAAGGCACTTCGATTGTATCTATTGTTTTCAATGAATGTAAGCAATTTGAATGTACTGAAGAAGATATAAAAAGAATTTATCTTCAGCTAAATGCACAAAAAAATGATGATAATGTTCCATTAATTCCCGATGATTACTTTGACCCACACCCTTATTGGCAATTAATTACTGAAGATTGGTGGAGTGGATTAGACGAAAGATTGTGGGTAGTAAGTAGCGATTTACTTTATGACCCTGATTATTTTTTAGGGATATTTGGTTCAGATAGATGTATTGATAAAAATGGAGAAATAAAAGATATAGGTAGATGTAATGAAAAAGATGGTGATAGAATAATTAGAGGTAAAGCTATTAGATTTCAAGAATTTGTGAATTATTGCAATCAGATGCAATTACAAGGTTTTGCAGAAGATTCAGGTGAAGTTCCTCATTTTTGTTTTGTTGGAAAAGATGAACAATTTGATAGAGAAGCATTTTTTAATGAAGCAAACAAAAGATGGGAAATAAATATAATTATTGTTACACCAAATGGAGATAGGGAAGATTATGGTTTTGAACCAAATGAACCTGACCAAGATTTAGATGCCGATTTAATTTCAACAATAGTACAAAATAAAAAGAAGCCAATAGAAGAAGAAAAAGTTTCGGATGAAGTGAAAATATCTTCGGATGAAATAAGAAAAAAAGAAATAGAACTTGCGTTAAAGGAAGCTGATGTAAAATTAAAAGAAGCAGAAGCAAGAATAATTGAAGCCGAAACGAAACAAAAAGAAATTGTTAGTAAGGAAAAAAGGAGTGAACAAGTAGATAAACTTTTAGATGAATATTTAGCAGGAAAAATAACTGCGGAACAACTTGAACGATTATTAAAATTATTGTAATGTTAGAACTTGAATTTAAGGACTTAGCTATATATAAAGACAACTTGGTAAAAAATAAAAGAACATTTTTTATTCAGCAAAAAAGAAATGAAATTAATATTGTAGTAGGTGGAAAACCTATTTGTAAAATAAAGAAAAATAATTCTTTGACTTTTTTAGCAAAAGATAAGAGTAAAGAAATTTTAACTCTATTTAGTGTCGTTAAAAAATCAATAAACAAGTTTCTTGTTGAAAACAATTTTTACGTAGACAAACAGCCTAAAAAATATGATAGCACATTTTCAAATAGATTATTATTTGATTCTTTGCCCATAGGAACAAAATTCTATTATGCAGATGTAAAACATTGCTATTGGAGAATAGCTTACTTAAAGGGTTATATAAGTGAATATTTTTACAAAAAAGTTCTTGACAATCCTGAACTAAAATTATTTAGGAATATGGCATTATCCTGTATAATTGCTCCAAAGTCTATGGATTATTACATAAATGGAATCTTAATTCATTCAATAACAGAAGATACAACTATTTATAATGATGTTTATGAAAGTATACGATTCAAAGCATGGAATATTTTTGGAAGTTTATGTTTTGAAAAAATAGGACAAGAAAAAACCATCGGATATTACACCGATGGCATTATGTGTTTTAATGAAGATTTACCTCTTGTAAAAACTATGTTAGCAAGAAATCAACTTCAATACAAGATAGTTCCTATGATTAAAATTGATTATCGCAAGTATATAAATACTGAAACTAATGAAATAAGAAAATTTTAATTGTAATTAAACAATATTATTTTTCTTAATTGCATCTAAAGTTCCATCAGTTCCTAATATTTTTGCAATGTAAGACCTTGTAATTGGATTTACACCTTGAGATAATTTAACCGCATCGTCAAGTTTTGGACTTGTAATTTGTCTTGCTTTTTTACCTGTATCTCCATAAGCACCTGCGTTATAAACAGCAATAATTCTGTCCATATTGATTCTATTTCCTTGAGGAGTTTTTGTTGTTCCCCAATCTGTGTCCATCATTTGCCCAACAAGTATAGTTCCAATTAAAATATTTAATTCAGGTTTTAATTGGTCTGCATTAGTTACGGCACGAATATTTCCTTTAGAATCCATAACACCAAATTTTCTAAGTATGGATTTTTCTCCTTCAGACATTCTACCTTCTTTTAATTCTTTTTCAAGATTTGATTTTGCATAATTTCTATTCCATTGCATTAAACCTTGAGTTACGTGTCCACTTGCTCCTGCGGTTGGCTTTCCTCCCGATTCAACAGCAATAACTGACATAATTACATCTTGCGGAACATTAGTAAGTTTACTAATATTTTGGATATAAGTTCCGTAATCTGCTTTAATTCTGTTTAAAGTGTCTACAACACCTTTTTTAGAGTTCCATTTACCACCATTTTCTTTAACAGGTGCTTTTAGTTGTGAAATAGGAGCAGTTATAGTTGCCATATTTTTTTTATTAGTTAGTAATTATAATTTATTTATTCACTTACTATTTCTACATTACGAGTTGCTTTATCGTAAATTAGTTCTTCATCAGTTCCTTCTCCTGCACTCTCTTGGGTAGTAACAGGTGCAAAGAAATATTTATAAATTAAATATCCTCCACCTAAAACGGCTACAACGCCTAAAGCGATTTTTACATTTCTATTCATAATTTATTTTTTTTTCTCGGTATTCAAAGTTATACAAAAATATCAATAAATTTGTTTAACAACATTTTTTTTTATGGATATTTCTATTTTAAATAGATTCGATATAAATTTTTTTATTGAATTGCTAAGAACAGGTAAGAATAAAATTTATTCAAATTATGAAGATTATTCGATAATTGCCGAAAAGATTATCAACAATAAAGGTTATATAGAAGATTTAAATTGGTTTTATCCATTCCAAAGTAAAATAACAGACGCTCCTAATGAAGATAATGTAATATGCTTTTTAGCTAAAGGAGTAGTAGTTTCAGAAAGCAGGTACAATTATTTAATTTCAGGATATATCTATTTTGAAAAAATTGATGAAACAGAGGTAGTTATAAATTCTAATTTACCACGTTCAATTATCATAACAAATGCAATATATAGGTCATCTGATATAAATGTCGTTTATTCCTTAATTTATGAAGAATTAAAAAATGATTTGAATTTTGCTTCTTTGAATAAAATGAATAATTTTTATTTGGAACAAATACATAGTATAGAGGATTTAGAAAGTATTGATTTATGCACAGATGAAAATTATCTTGAAAAGATACGCCTATTATGTTTATTAGTAAATAATAAAACTGAAAGAGTTTGGGGAGAATACTCTCTTGTATCTCAAATAACAAAACAACCTGTTTTGATGAACAAAGCCACATCCATTTCTTTAAATTCTATGGATGAAGTCTTTGAACTAATTGATGACTTAAATACAAAATATAGCAAAAGATTAAAATTAGTTGATGCAAGAAATAAAGTTAAATTGATGTTTTCTACTGATTTAAGAGGACACGCAGAAAATCGTAATTTTCAAATTGTTCTTAGCAAATTAGGTGATTGGCGTTTCGGTTATGATTTCAAATGGTGTGCTGAAACTATATTTCACGAATTTGCTCATTGTTTAGATTTTGGTAGAGGAATCGTTGTAAGTGGAAAGTATGATATTCACAAACATGATTTTGTTGAAATTCTTGATGCTATTTTGTTAGATTACAAAGATTGGATTTTGTCAAGATACACTCCTGAAAAACAAAGAGAACAAATTTTATCTAATAACGAAAAAATAGCATTATTCTATAAAAATAAATCTCAAATAGAAAGACAATTATACACTCAAGAAAAAGAACAGAAAAAAGAGGCTTCTGAAAAAAGAAAAAATATATATGAAGAAATAGGAATGAATGAAAATTCTTTTCCTCTTTGGTATTTGTTAAAAGAAGAACCTAAGATGAAAATTGATTTTATTGAATTTGCTTTAAAAAACAATAAGAACATTAAACCAATTAGTTCAAGTATTCGCAACAAAATTTTAGAAAAGTTAAAAAATTCGGAAAAGCCGATTTTAGATAAGGAAGAAATGTTACTTGTACAAAGTTCTCTACTTGGTGCTAAAAATTCGTATTCTAATTCTCTTGACTTTGTTACTCAATTAAAGTCTTTAAAAATTATTCCACCATTTATAAATGAGTTAGAAGATTTATCTAATGGTAAGATAAAATCTTTAGAAGAAGAAAACAAATTTCGTGTACGTAGTTATGAAGAATCCGATGATTTAAGCACAAGAGGAATTTCTGACTAAAAGTTATCAACATATTTTTTCTTTACCCACATTGACTTTCATGAGTTATTAACATTATTTTGCAAATTATTTTTTAAGATAATATTGCTATGTAATAAAATCTCCTTACATTTGAACTATCAGTTCTAATACGATACGTTCTTTGAAAGCTGATAGGGATAACAAGTCGCAGGTTGACTTGCCCGATACTTAAAGTAGCTTAATCTTACGGAAGGCGTACCTATTGAAGATTATTAAGCGGAAAGTACACAACACTTGCTCGGTAGTTTTACTACTTAAAAGTTCTTTGACATGATGTAATAACCCTTGCGATAAATGACAGGAATATTGCGGTGATTGAAATAATAGTATAATGATTGTTCAACTGCAAATTGAATATTGATTTTTACTTAAAGTTCATAGCGAAAATCCACCATCTTATCTTGATACGAAAGTTAAAGCATTACAGGGATTGGCTCGTAGTCTTATAGACTATGTATTTAGGTCGGTTTGGAGTTTTTTTACAAACTAAATTTGGGTTCGATTCCCATACCGACCACTATATTTTACACCTACATGAACAGGGTATTGTTGTTCATACTTAATTTTAAAAAAAATGAAAATTGTATTTAATTTAGAGGACACAAAACGTATCTTATTAGATTCTTTTTGTAATGGCGGTTTAAGTGAATTAAAATTTTGTTCAATATCGGTTGATTGGACTTCAGAGTTTAACCATACTAATTACGTAAAGGCTAAATCATTACTTGTTGAAATGGGTGAAGAAAACATTTGTTATGAAGATGTTATGTTACAAATTTTAATCAATGGTGATGAAATTGAATTTACAGATTTTGAGAATGGAGAAACTATTCGATTAAATTTGGAAATAGCACATGATAATTTTAATAATCTTTCTGAAGATGACAAAACTATATTAATAAATGTGTTGAATGAAGATTTCGATGCTTGGGACTGCTTTAGTGCTTTACAATATGCTTTGTACCAAGAGGTTATCTATGGTTAATAACAAGGGGAGTAATGCTCCCCATTTTTTTTCCCATATTGACAGGGTTTTGTCAATTAATTTATAAATCTAATAAAAATGAGTAATTTTAAACCTTCCGTTTATCAACAAGGAATTTATGACTTTATTACCAATGGAAAAGGTAATGCTGTTGTTTCTGCCGTAGCAGGTTCAGGAAAAACCACAACTTTAATCAATGCTTTGAATTTAATACCTGACAATTTGAATGTATTGTTTATGGCTTTTAATAAATCTATTGCGGAAGAACTTAAAGGTAGAGTTCCTAAAAATGCAAGTAATATTTCTGTTAAGACAATCCACTCTTATGGTTATTTTTCATTAACGAAGGATATGAAAATAGAAATTGATGCTAACAAATACAAAAAAATGCTTAGACAAATGGTTGCCTTTTTTGAAACAGGTGATTACGAGCAAATTAAAAAGTACAAATTTGATTTAAAACAAATGTCTTTACTTGAAAATTTTGAGTTCGATGATTCGGAAAAACAAGAAATTCAAGATAAAGTCGGTTATTTCAATAGGGTTTTATCTTTGTGTGATTTAGGTAGATTGAATTTAGTTGATTTGAATAATCAAGATAATGGTGTTCAAATGCTATATGATATTGCTAAAAAACACAACATAGATATTATCAATGGTGAATGTTATCGTGCATGGCTTTTAATTCAATTAGGTTCAAGTGTTCTTTCTTCTGCTGATTTTACTGATATGGTATTTTTACCAATCTATTTGAAGTTGAAAACAAGACAATATGACATTGTATTTATTGATGAATGTCAAGACTTAAATACTTGTCAACGTACTTTAATGGAAAAGGCTATTAAAAAAGATACAGGTAGATTTATAGCTGTTGGCGACCCTGCTCAAGCAATTTATGGATTTAGTGGTGCGGATGCTGATAGCTTTAAAAAATTAACAGAGATACCGAACACTATCCAACTTCCTTTATCGGTTTGTTATCGTTGTGGTTCAGATATAATTGAATTTGCTAAAAAATTAGTTCCACAACTTGAAGCATCACCTAATGCTAAAACAGGAATGATTGACTATAATTATTCTTACAAAAATGTTGTTGAAAATGATATGATTATTTGTAGAAATACAATGCCTTTAGTTTCATTATGTATGAGATATTTAAAACAAGGTAAAAAATCTTATGTCATGGGTACTGATATTTCTTCTTCTTTAATAAATATGGTGGATGGTTGTCGTAGAAAAACAGAGATTTTTTCTATTGAAAATGTATTTGCTCGTATTTACAAGGAAAAATCAAAATTGGTTCAAAACATCATGAAGAAGGAAAACGTAACACAAGAAGATGCAGAAGAAAATTCTATGGTTATTGCTTTTATGGATAAAGTCAATACATTAGAAGTTTTATCTGATGGTTGTGATACAGGTGATGATTTGATTGAAAAATTAAAAGAAATTTTCAAAGATGATTCTAAGGATGGTATTTGTTTGAGTACAATTCATAAATCTAAAGGATTAGAAGCTGACAGAGTTTTTATAATTCATTCTGATTTGATGCCTTCAAAACACGCTAAAAAAGATTGGGAAAAAGAACAAGAAAAGAATTTACAATATGTTGCTTATACAAGAGCAAAATCTTTACTTGGTTTTATAACTGATTTTGATGCTTTTTCTACACACGAATCAAAGGAAAACGATATTGAATTAAAAGAAAGTTCTTTTGTGGGTGAGATTGGTTCTAAAATTGAATTAGAATTAACTATTACTTTGAAAAAAGATATGCTTACTTCTTATGGAGATACCACTCTTTATGAAATGGTAGACAAGCAAGGTAACTTATTTTCAAAATTTGGAAACATACCTGATAGATTTTTAATTTCTAATCATTTAGATGTTGAAGAAGGTTCTATTGTTAAATTTTATGCTACTATTAAAGCACACAAAGATTTCAAAGGAACAAAAACAAATGTAATATCAACTATTGCAAGGTCTTAAACTCAAGGGGGTAGGGTTCGTTACCCCCATTTTTAAATTAATTTATTATGAAAAAAATTAAAGTAAGATTCAATCTTGGAAAAGGGATAAACTACAAAAAATGGAAAATTTCATATCCTGAAAAAACTGAATATTTAGACCCAATTAATTTTAGTTTTTTAATGCTTAATTGTCAAGTTAAAAATAATCGTAAAACAGCAGACAAAATATTTAATGGTGCAAATAAAAGCGTTTGTTCTTGGATTCTTTGTGATGATTTAATATTTATTAAAAATGGTTGTGTGTTTTTTGATACTGCAAATGAAATAAAATATAATCCTAAAACATTCCCATTTTGGAATTATAAAAATGAAAATGTAGATGGTATTTGTTTTGAATCTATTGTTTCATGTGGTAAAAACTTGTACGTTGTTGACAATAATGTGGATTTATTAACTAATTATAATAAGGTATGAAGATTAATATAAACAGAGTTTTTAAGTTTTTTTCAAGACGATACAAACATAATAGTGTTAATAGGCATATTTTATATGTAGAAAGTTGGTGGAAAAGAAAAAGTATTTCGGGAGTAGGCGACAAAGGAGGTAGCTTCAACGATGAACTATACAGAAGATTTGTTGCGATTCAAAATGATTTGTCATTTTTTGAAGATGATAAAAAATCATTGCCAAAACCGATAATTGGTGAAAAATATAATTTTAAAGAAAATGGAAAATCCAAATTTTAGTATTGAGGTGTATCTTATTGAAAACAAATGGAATAAAGAAGGTACTTTATGGAAAAAGGGAACGAAAACAATTCGTCTTTACGAAAATAATATTATGATTGCTTTAAATCACGACCCAAAAATAAAACATAAGCACATAATAACTTGTGATATTCCTTCAAATGTTTATGAAGCGAATGTGATTTTTTTTAAGTGTCATTTAAACTATAAATTGAAAGATGATAAATAGTGTTAGCATTGAGGTATATCACTCAATCAAAAATTCGGGAATACTTTCAGATAAAAGAATGAAAGTATATGATATTTTTTACGAAAATCCGCAAGGTTTGACAGGTTCAGAAGTTAGTGAAATATATAAAAGTAAATACCCTTCTTCAAAACATTCAGAAACGATTAGAAATAGGATTACTGAATTAAGAGATATGGGAGTTCTTGATGAAATAGCTATTGTTACTTGTCAATACACGAATAGAAGTGTTACTAAATTCCGTTTGAATCATAAAATGCCTACTTCTTTAGAAAAGAAAGAAACATTGAATGAAAAATTAGACAAAATTTTACAGAACATAGTAGAACTTGGATATTCCATGCAAGAAGGTGAACAAAAAAACAAGTTAAGATTAATTCACAGAGAAATTAAAAATTTAAAAAAGTAATAAAATGAGCAATTTAAAATTATCAGAAGAAAACGAAGTTTATTTAAATCTTAAAAATGAACTTAGAGTAAAAGTAAGTGATTGGGTTGAATCACGATTTAATTATCATCATTTAGAAGTTATTGAAAAATGGTGTGATAACTGCCTATTTGAGTACATAGCACGACCAACTGCTAAAAATGTTTTTATAGATTGGTTATATGACTGCGAAATATCTATTAAAATTGAAAATTATTTCGATGAACTTGAAAAAGAAAATTTCGAAGAATTTATTCAAAAGTATAACGATACCGAAGGAGGTCTTTTACATTGTTTAAAAACTTGTTTTCAAGATGAATATGAAGAATTTGAAAATTGGTGTATTGAATTTTATGAAGATGACATAGAAGATTATATTTCAGAACAAGAAAATTATCCTATGTGGAATACTCTTTTTGAATTTAGAGATAGCTTTTATAATTCAGAAGAAGATACTGAAAAGTGTATAAAATTAGGTTTAGGAGTAATTGAAGGATTAGAGCCTTTTAATAATATTATTTTCATGACTTCAGCAGGACATTCATTTTATTCTGCCTATTGGATTCCACTTTACTTTGAGTTTTATCCTGATGAAAAAGAAAAATACAAAAACATTAATTATTCAGATTTATAAATTTATTATTATGAAAAAGTCAGTATACAAAGGCTCTTTGAAACTTCAAGTAAGTTTAATTGATTGGACACCAATTAACGAAAAAATAAGCAACATTGTTGGTTGTAAAGTGGAATGTAGAATAGGAAACGCATTTATAGATGATATTGAAGCTACTTTTAATGATGTTATCCAAAAGCAATCAATTATTGTTGATAAAGAATGTTGCGGAAAATATAGTGTAAGTAAGTATATGTATATTTCAGAATTGAATAATTCAGAACCATTTCATGTAAAGTTATTTTCCGTAGAATTTTATAAGGTTGATGAAAATTTATTTAGCCTTGAACCTTCATTTGTTTTTGAAATTGATAAAGATGATATAAAAAATTGCCTTACAGGAGAAACAAAATGTTTGTATGAATATATGGGTTCTCGCTATCGTTACAATCCAAGAATTGAATCTAATGAATGGAGATTACTTTCTTTAGTATATGAAAATGGTCAAAATAATTGGTCGATTTTTGAAGATAGAATTAAAATTAATGATTAATTTTTTTTGGTAAATATATTTTTGTATATTTGAACTCTCAATTCAATGTTAAAGAAAAAGGGGGGTGTCGCATCCTTAACGCACAAACACTTATTAAATTCATAAAAAAATGAAAAGCGAAGATTTGAAAAATTTAAGTCTACAAGAAATTGTAGCAAACTTGCAATCTCAAAACTTGATGAAACAAGATTTTGTTGTTCCTGCAAAGTATTTGAAAATGGTAAATTCTGATTTAATTGTAATCAATGAGGAAAAATTATCTGAATTTGCAAAGTTAATTTTAGATAGCGGTATATCTTTAGAAGAAACTGAAATAGAAATGATGTCTTTTAGGGTATTAGATTGTTGTCATAACCAACTTGCAAGTAGATTGGATATTCCAAAGAAATACTATGATAAAATGCTCTGTGATGAAACTTCTGTTGCTTTGTTAGATACAAATGTTACTCATTGGTTAAAAAACAATAATAAAAGAAATTACTTTTTACGAACTTTTATTGACAAAGAAAATAAAACAGGCATTGCAAGAGCGATTCTTTCTGACAGATATAATGTGTTAGATAATTATGATGTCATGTTAGCTACACTTGATGCTATTCGTGAAAGTGGATTAAATGTTCAAATAGAAAGTGGAGATATTACGGACACTAAATTTTATATGAGATTTGTTTGTCCTGATATTGAAATGGAAGCACCCGAACTTTTAAAACATTATCGTGTTCCTAATGGAGCGAAGGGAAGTAATGGAATTATTTCAGGATTCGTTATAAGTAATTCGGAAACAGGAAATGGAAAATTTTCTATTAGTCCAAGAGCCGTTGTTTTAGCTTGTTCGAATGGAATGATTTTCAAAGATGATGCTTTCCAAAAAACACACTTAGGTTCTAAAATGGAAGAATATAGTGTCATTGATTGGTCGGAGGAAACAAGACAGAAAAACTATGAATTAGTTTGTTCTCAAGTAAAAGATGCTATAAAGTATTACGCTTCAAAAGAATTTTTAGGTGCTAAAATTCATGAACTATTAGAAAAAGGTAATAAGGAACTTAATCACCCTATTGAAACGATTAAAAATGTTTCTAAACACCTTTCTATTAGTGAAGAAAAAGAGAAAAATTTATTGAATTACTTTATAAAAGGTGCAGATACAAATGCTTTCGGAGTAACACAAGCACTTACCTATTTTGCTCAATACGATGCTAATGCAGAAGAAAGATATGAACTTGAAATGCAAAGTGTTATGATATTGGACAAAATTGAAAGTTTTGATAAACCTGAAGTGAAACAAGTACCTTCTACCAAAATAGTTAATCTTAATTAATATTAACCGCACCCTGCATTAAGTGGGGTGCATTTTTTTTAAAGTCATGGAAAATTTACAAAAAATTGATGCCTACAAGCTAATTACAGATTATATTTTTAAAACATTCTCTGATTATAATGAGAATATAGGTATTTACTTGGATAAAGACTTTATTGAGGATATTGCTAAGTTCAATTACATTTTAGGCAGAATGGAAAATTATTTTACCGATAAAGAAGATTTAGAAAATTATGAACTTACTTGTTTGTGGTTTGAAAAGGAAATGGATGATAGGCACTATTCGATGACTGATTTTTTACGTTTTGTTGAAAATAATATAAATGTTGAAGATAATGATGTTGATAATGATGTTAATATAATTCAAGATGGACAATAGTGAAATGTTAATAAATCAATCTTTAATCAAAGACCTTATAAAATATAAGGAACAAAAATTATGTGGATTGATATTTCAAAATAAGTGGATTTTACACCAATATGGAAAAGGAACTAAATCTAATTTATTAGGACATTATTTTGAGTATTTGTGTACAGGTGCTTTAGCTAAAGGGGAAGAAAAACCTCCTACGCCTGAAACTACTAAAAGCGGTGAACTAACAGCAGAATTTAGACTTGCTAAAAAACAAAGTGAATATTTCCATGAATTAATAAATACTATGGGAATTAATTTATTGTCGCAAGGAGAAAAGGTAATAGCTGATAATAAATGGGTAGGAACTTTAGATATTAAAGCAAAGTGGGATGCTATTTTCGAAAGAGAAGCATTTTATTTAGACCCAAATAATACAGATAAAATAGTTATTATTGATTTAAAGTATAGTGGACTTTTAGATGATAAATGGAGTGAATTTGGTTGGAATACCGAACAACTTCCAAGAAAGAAAGGAACTATGTTACAGGCAAAACACTATAAATTTCTATTTTGGAAAAAATACGGATTTAATCCTCCGTTTTTTTTCTTTGTTTTTGATTCAAAAGAAGAACGTAGAGCAAAATTAATTTATGTTGATATAGAAACATGGGAGTTGGAACAATATGAAAGTTTTTTAGAAAAAGCTAAACTATACCTTATGCAACAATTAGAAATTGGATTTAAGCCTATCCCAAATTACGAAAAATGTTCAGCTTGTCAATATAATCAATGGTGTACATTTAAAGAAAAATATCCTAAAATAATATCAATAAAACCTGAATAATTATGAGTAAAAGTAAAATTGAAGAACCGATGCAAATTATTGATTTGAGTAATGAAATCAATATAATTGAAAACTCTCACCAAAAGGAGATTTTAAGCATTTTTGAAAATATGCAACAATTAGTATATGATTGTAATGCTGTTGAAGTCAAAATTGATGATAAAGAGAGTTACGAAAAAGCAGTTGAATTAAAAAGATTGGTGAAAAGTGTTCATGTAGCCATAGATAAAAAACGTGATGCTTTTAAAAGACCTATTATTGATTACACTAAAAGATTTGATTCTTGGGTAAAAACAATTTATGACCCTTTAGTTCAAGCGGAAAAAGTTGTAAAAAGTAAATTGGAAATTTACGAGAAGTATCAAGATAAAATAAAACAAGAAAACAAACTCAAACAAGAGCAAGAAAATCTTAGAATTTTGCAGATTGATAATAAGTTGAAGGAATTGAATAACCAACTTTTTAAAATAAATTCTGCGAAAAATGTAGATGAATTGATGTTAATTGATGATTATTTGTCTAATATAGTTTTATCTGATTTTGAAGATAGGTCGGGAGAAGCAGGTTTTATTGTGAATCAACTTAAAATGACGCTTCAAATGGCTATTAATTTTAAAAAGCAAGAGCAAGTTAAAGAGCAAGAGCAAAAAGAAGAAAAACAATTTATTGAAACACCATCTGTAAACATACCACTTGAAAAAGAATTAGTTAAAGAAAAAGATTCAATCGTTGAATCTCAAATTGAAAATATTGTTGTTAATTCAATCGAAGAAAATAATGATATAACCAATGAAAATAAATTAACACCTCCTACTGATGATGATATTATTGGAGCAATAGATTTAATTTCAAAAGTTGCTTATTCAAAAGTGAATGAAGTTTTAGAAATTTACACTAAAAAGTTTATTGAAAGTAATGCTAAATTTCAAGTTAATAATGATATTGATTACTTTAAAGAATTGAAGAACGCAGTAGCTTCAAGAGTGAGTACACTACTCAAAAATGTTTAATTATTTATTTATTTTTTAATTTTTATTTTATGAAAAAGTTATTTTTTATTTCAGCAATTTTTATTGCAAGTTCAGTTGTAAATGCCCAAAAAGAAGTAAGACAGGTACTTGCTCAAGGCAAAAATTCATTAGATTGGAAAATCAATCAATTAATTAAAGATGATGATACCACAATTTATTTTTATTATGGTTTTCAAAATAGAGAGTACCAATACATTACAGACATAGGTTCTATATTTGTTACTTCTAAATCCGAACTTGAGATATTAGGTAAAAAGCTAATTGAGTATGGTTCTATCGTTGACAAAGTAAGTCAAACAGAATTGGTTGGAGATGTAAGACTTGAATTTTATGATTTCTCTCATTTATTATATGTTTATGATAGAAACAAAAAATATACTAATCTAACTAAAAAAGAAGCAATAAAATTGGGTAATGAAATGATTCAAAATTCTTATTATCTAAAAGATTAGATTTTTTTAGCAGGGAATATCACAGAAATTAATATATTGAACAAAGCCATATTTTTTTCTCGGTATGTGAGTTCCCTGCTTTTTACTCACTTTTTATAAAATAGTTATGTCAAGAGATTTAAGCACAATTCAAGGGTTTACTGATGCCCTAAATAATTACAAAAAAACGATTACTTCCTTTCTTCATCAAAGATATGGTATATCCGTTGAAGAATTTGTTATGACCTGTGTAAGAGCAGTCAAAGAAAATCCAAAACTTTTACAATGTGAGCCTAAATCATTATTTGGTGCTATATTACTAAGTGCTGAATGTGGTTTAAGACCTAATACTTCTGACCAACACGCATTTATTCTTCCATTTAAAGGACAGGCTAAATTTCAAATTGGTTACAAAGGACTTATAGAATTAATGTATCGTAATCCAAGAGTTAAAACAATATTTGCAGAAGCAGTTTATGAAAAAGACTTTTTTGATTATGGTTATGGTTTAAATCCATATCTTGAACATAAACCTTTCAGAAATGGAGATAGGGGTAAATTAACTTGTGTTTATGCTGTTTGTAAATTACATGATGGTGAACCTATATTTTCAGTAGTTGAAAAAAATGAACTTGATAAAATACGTAATTTTTCTCAAACTATTGATAGCACATATTCTCCTTATAACAATGGTACAGATATTCATAATTGGATGGAAATTAAAGCATCTGTAAAAAAATTGTCGAAAATAATCCCTAAATCTTCTTATGCAGAAATATCAAAAGCTGTTGAATATGATTCAAAATTTGAAGGCGGTGCAAAAGTTTTAGTTGATATTCCTTCTGACCCAAATGAAATTGTAGAGCCTAAAATTATTGATGGTAATTTGTCTGTAAAAAATTCAAATTTAGAAAGTTCATTTGATGACTTTGATGTAATTTCTTCAAGCAGTCTTGACAACCCAACGGAGCATAAACCAATGGAGGAAAAACCGATGGAACAAAAACCAATGGAACAAAAACCAATGGAGGAAAAACCAATGGAGGAAAAAAAGATAATGTATACTTCTGAAAAGATAGCATTTTCGAATAACAAACAAAATATTTCTGAAAACGATAATGAAACAAATACATTTAAAGTTGCTGATTCAGAAATAGTATATGATTTTGATTTGTTTAGTAAAAAGGATTCATAATGCCTTTGAAACTAAGCGATTTAAAAAAATCAGGATTTAATGTGGTGGGTAATAAAATGTTACCTGCCACTAAATCAAAATCAAAATATAGAAATAAATCTATTGAAATTGATGGGATAAAATTTCACTCTATAAAAGAAGGGAAATATTATTCAGATTTGAAAATAAAAAAATCTTTAGGTGAAATTAGGGATTTTAAAATGCAAGTGTGTTATGAAATTAAAATAAATGATATACATATTGCAAATTACTTTTTAGATTTTCTTGTAGAATATCTTGATAATACATACGATTATATTGATATAAAGGGAAAAGACAAAGTTTCTAACAAATGGATTAAAACTGATGTTTTTAAATTGAAAAAAAAGTTAGTTGAAGCTATTTATGGTATTAATATTAAAATGATTTGAAATGAATAGATTAACAGATTGTAATAAGTGGAAAGACACTTGGTTTTCTGAACTCTCTCCAAATGCAAAGTTGCTTTTTATTTTTATTGTTGAAAATTGCGATAATGCAGGTATATATGAGATTAATAAAAAATTCATGCTTGTATACTTAAATTTAAAAGATGATGAATTAGCTAAAGCAGTAACAGAATTGAGAAAATGCTATGTAAAAAGTAAAGATGAAAAATTTATATGGGTCAAAAACTTTTTGAAACACCAAAAGAAATTACCATTAAATGAATCTAATAAAGTTCATAAGCAAATTATTAGCATCATCAAAGATGCTGTTTCTAAAGAAAATAGATTTAGTCATTGCAAAGAAATGATTGAGTTGTTACCTGAAAATGTTTTTGCCGATTTTGAAAATAAGACTAAATCAAAACCTAAAAAAACTACTCATGATGTAGAAGAAAAACCAACAAGGTTTGTCAAGCCTTCACAACAAGAGGTAGCTGATTACATGAGAGAACGTAATTTCAACTTTTATAATGCTGAAAGTGTTAAATTCTGTTCTTATTTCGAAAGTAATGGGTGGAAAGTTGGTAAAAACACTATGAAATCTTGGCAAGGTGCTGTAATTACATGGATTTCTAATTTCAATGAAAGAAATAAATTAATTTCTGCTAAAATAAATAAGTTGGAAAGCGTAAAAGAATCTCACGAAAGCCTTGATGGTGTGGATTGGAATGAAATATATAAATAACTTAATATGGGAGAAATACAAAAATTCAAAGATGTTTTACCAAAAGAGGTTCAAATATCTAAATTGAACAGAGAGTTATATAATGCTAATAATTCAGTAAAAATCAAAGATATTGCTGATAAAAATATTGTTGTAAAATCAATTCATTTGTTTATAAATTATACGATTATGGACAGAGGAATTAATTTAGAAAAAGACGAAATAATATATATTAAGCAACGTGTTACAGATGATATAATTAATGACTTTTATATGCTTACATTAGAGGATATTAAATTAGCATTTAAATTAGGCGTAAGGAATGAATTTGGAGATTACTTCGGTATAAACCCTGTAACTATGTATTCTTGGCTTAAATCTTATAAAAATGACCTTGTACCTAAAATGTATCAAGAAGTAATTCCTTTGATACCCAAAGTAGAGAATAATCTTTTAGCTGAATATGATGAAAAATTATTTGACTTAGAATTTAGGGATGGTATATGTGAAATATATTTCAATATGGTTGTTCATGGAGAAAATGACTTCAATGACATCGGAAATGCTTATTACAATTTTCTAAAAAGAATTAATCTTATTGACTTTGACTTAGATTATGAAAATTCTGTTTTGTTTAAGGCTAAAGAACATTTAAAAAGACATTTAGCCAATAAAAACTACAATCTTTCAAAACAAGGAAAAGATTTTCACAAAATAAACTTGTCAGATGCTTATGACATCATAGATAATGATTTGAATAAGGATTATAATACTATGATTGATATTTACAAAAAGAAAATTATATTGAACGATTTTTTAACAGAATGGGCAATAAATGAAATAGATTTATTGGAATTAATTAATAATGCACTAAAACACTAACAATGAATAGATTTAAAGAATTGGGTACTATAATTCGTAGACAAAGACACACACTTGGTCTTTCTCAAAAAGAACTTGGAAAAAAGACTGATTTGACACATGAATGGATTAGCAAAATAGAATGTGGTAAAGCAATTAATGTTACTTCTAAAACTTTGAAAAAAATATCAACAGAATTAGAACTTGACATTGATGATTTTATCATTGAACTGATGGCGAATGAATGTAACATAGATTTAAACAAATTAAAATGGAACTAAACATAATTTTTGACAAACGTACTAAGTCCTTTTCAATAGTTGGAATGGAGTATGATTTTCTTATGCTACTTTTAAGTGCTTTGAACAATAAGGTTTCTGAAATAGATGTAAATATTTCTGAAGTAAATACTTGTATTAAAACAGCTAAAAGCAAAGGTGAAATTGAATTATTTGAAAATCAACACAAATACTTAATTGATTTCAAAAAATCTCTTGTTTATCAACTGAACAAGGTTCATAATGAATTAGAAAAATGTTTTGATTAAGAAAAACCCCCTGTGAAGGGGGTCTATTCTACCTATAAAACGAGCAGTAACAAGGTAGAATTAAAATATAATACCCAAAACACCTATTACAACAGCAGATACTATTGCTACCCATTTATAATTCTTCTGAATACGAACATCCTTTTTTAAATTTGATTTTTCAGTTTCACAAATAGTTATTAAACTATCTTTTCTCGCTTTAATATCATTATTTTCTTTTATAACCTTTTCGAAATTCGTAATCTTTTTGTTTTGGCTATTAATCAGAGTATCTCTTTTGATTATTTCCTTTTCTTGAATAGAATTTACTTCTAACAAATGTTTACGTTGTTCATCTTTTTTTATTAAATCCCTTCCCTGATTAATAGTAAATATTAAACAAGTGTCTTTATCTATAATATTCAAAACAGGATATTTTTTTTGTCCTGAAACAAGTGAAAATATACTTATAAATACTATGAGTAAATTAATTTTTAAATTCATTTTGCCAATATTTTTCAATTTGTTCTGCATTAAGGTTATCTATGTCTATTATCCTTTCCCTATATTCAATAATAACCTTGTTTTTGACTTGTTTAAGGCTATCAATAGATTTCAAAGAACTAAAAATTATTAAATCTTGTTTTTTATTAGCATTTAACAAGCTGTCTATTTTCTTTTCCTTTTGCTCAATTATCTTTATTTGTCTATTTTTTTCAGCATCTATCTCTTTTTGATACATTTTTCTGTATTGATTTGATGTTGTGTATGTTCTTATTAAATATGCAAAACACATCAATAATAAAATAGAAAGTACCGAAATCAATACTCTTGTATTTACACTAATCTTTTCGTAAAATTCTGCCATTCTATATATAAAAATTTGTTTTTGACATCTTGCTTAAAGCTGTTTTATACCAATCTTTATCTCTACTATATGTAGAAGTTGGAAAACAACTTAATGCTTCTTTCGAAAAATAATTATCTAATAAACTTATAAGTAGATTTTTTGTTTCGCTATTTAATGTAGAATCATTACTAACTCCACTTTTCAAACCATCATATACCCTTGTTACATAGATATACAATGTTCGTTGTGCTTCATTACTTATTTCTCCTAACTTAACATCTACTACCTTATTATTAACGCATTTGTAGTTTGAAAAGAATACTTTGAAATCATCTATTTTTTGATTTACAAACTTATATCCTTTAGAATCTTTTTGAATATTTTCTACCCTATCTATTTTGTCTATTTTGTTTGGTTCAAGACTTAAAACTTCTCTTGCTCTATCTATTATACTTTTATCTTTATTTTCAGTTTTATCTGTTTGTTTTGAATCCTTAATATTTTTTGAAGTTTCTTGTTTTCTTCTCCTAAAATAAAAATAAGTTATAACTCCAACTATTAGCGTTGAAACACCTACAATAATAATTGTTTTTTTATCTATTTTCATAGTTTAATGTTTTTAAATATTGTTGTGCAACTAATTCATGCCCCTGTTGTGTTGGATGAATACCATCTGTGGTAAGTCCTTTTAAGTCATAAACAGGAATAAAATTAGCATTTTTTATTCGTTTAGGTAATAATTCTTGAAGTTTTTTCCTTCGTTCAATTAAAGGAATCCATTGTTCTCTTTTTTCTAATAGTGTACCTGCTAATGGCATTATTCTCCAATTACCAAATTTACCTTCTTCTCCTTCAATTTTATAACCTTGATTCACTATAACATCTGCTCCTTTTTCTTTTGACATATCAACCATTTTTTGAATATTTGATAATGTTGTATTTTCAATGTCTATCGAAGAAGTAGAAGCATCATTTCCTCCGCCATAAATATATACTCTGTCATATTTATCTTTTTCTAATTGTTCAGGTAAATTATCTAACATCCATTTAGTTGTTTTTCCACCTAATGCCAATACATCTATTTTAATTCCTTTAGGTTCAAGAACTTTTTTTAACATATTCGGATAAGTATAAGTTATGTTATCTCCACTTGCATTTTTAATTGCACTTTGACTATCTCCTACAATTAATATTTTTTTAGGTTCTTTGTTCTTTATTCTTACTTTTTTAATTAAACTCGTAGCTTTTCTTTTTCTTTTAATTAA
>B570J29032_109959287_pt1 | contig 21438 bp, 34 predicted proteins | sample LakMenEpi16Nov12_FD_29032 | JGI IMG/M metagenome (IMG submission 29032) | reverse complement strand
TGATGAATCTTAATATTTAATACAAAAGTCTAGATACTTATAAAAATCAATTAGTAACAAATTAAATAATTATAATTATGTCTGGGTTAATCGGAAGAAAAATCGGCATGACTAGTATCTTTGACGAAAATGGAAAGAATATTCCATGTACAGTAATTGAAGCAGGTCCATGTGTCGTTACCCAAGTCAGAACCGAAGAGGTTGACGGGTATAAAGCTTATCAACTTGGTTTCGATGACAAAGCAGAAAGAAAGACCATTAAAGCTGAGGCTGGTCACTTTAAAAAGGCTAACACCGCTGCTAAGAAAAAAGTCGTTGAATTCAAGGAATTTGAAAGTGAGTATAAATTAGGAGACACCATCACGGTTGACTTATTCGCGGAAGGCGAATTTGTTGATGTGCAAGGTGTATCTAAAGGTAAAGGTTTCCAAGGTGTTGTAAAACGTCATGGTTTTGGTGGTGTTGGTCAAGCTACGCACGGTCAGCACAATCGTTTAAGAGCGCCAGGTTCAGTTGGTGCATCTTCTTATCCTTCACGTGTATTTAAAGGTATGCGTATGGCAGGAAGAACAGGTAGTGATAATGTAACAGTGCAAAACCTTAGAGTTGTAAAAGTACTGGCGGAGAAAAATCTTTTAATTGTAAAGGGTGCTGTGCCAGGTCATAAAAACTCTTACGTAACTATTCATAGATAATGGAAGCAAAAGTATTAGACGTAAACGGAAAAGAAACAGGAAGAACAATTCAACTTGCTGATTCTATATTTGCTATTGAACCAAATAAGCATGCGGTTTATTTAGATGTTAAGCAATATCTTGCCAATCAAAGACAAGGTACGCATAAAGCTAAAGAAAGAGCTGAAGTAGCTGGAAGTACAAGAAAAATCAAAAAACAAAAAGGAACTGGTACAGCAAGAGCAGGTAGCAGAAAAAGTCCTGTTTTTAAAGGTGGTGGTACTATTTTTGGACCAAGACCAAGAGATTATTCTTTCAAATTAAATAAGTCTTTGAAGAAAGTAGCAAGAAAATCTGCTTTATCATCAAAACTTGCTGAAAATAATTTGATAATTGTAGAAGATTTTCAATTTGACACACCAAATACTAAAAATTATATCAAGGTTTTAACAAATTTAGGTGTAAATGATAAAAAATCATTGTTAGTGTTTGGAGAATCAAATAATAATGTATATTTGTCGTCTCGAAATTTGAAGGCCTCTAAAGTCTTAATTGCTTCAGAATTAAATACTTATGGTATTTTAAACACTAAGAAACTAGTGTTAGCAGAGAGTTCAATAGCCGTAATCGAGGATAATTTAAGTAAATAGTAGATATCATGAGTATCATAATTAAGCCTATCATTACAGAAAAAGCCACTAAGCATAGTGAGCTTTTAAACCGTTACGGTTTTGTTGTTGATTTTAACGCTAATAAAATTCAAATCAAAAATGCTGTTCAAGCGGCATATGGCGTGAATGTTGTTTCTGTTAATACAATGAAAGTAAGACCTAATCGTTCTGTAAAATTCACTAAAAGTGGCGTTTTGTCAGCTAGAACTACAGCCTATAAGAAAGCTTTTGTTCAGGTACAAGATGGAGAAACAATCGAATTGTATAACAATAATATCTAACATATAAAATGGCAGTTAGAAAATTAAAACCTATTACCCCGGGTCAGCGTTTTAGAGTTGTAAATGGATTTGACACATTAACAACTGATAAGCCGGAGAAGTCATTACTTGCTCCGAAAAATAACTCAGGCGGTAGAAATCGTCAAGGAAAAATGACCATGCGTTATATCGGTGGTGGTCACAAGCAAAAGTATCGTATCATTGATTTTAAGCGTACCAAAGATGGTATTCCAGCTACAGTAAAATCAATTGAATATGATCCAAACAGAACCGCTTTTATTGCGCTTTTGAGTTATGTAGATGGTGAAAAAACCTACGTTATTGCTCAAAATGGTTTAAAAGTAGGTCAATCAGTTATGTCTGGTGAAAACGCGACGCCTGATGTTGGAAATTGTATGACATTAGCTCATATTCCACTAGGTACAGTTATTTCGTGTATAGAATTGAGACCAGGGCAAGGTGCACTTATCGCAAGATCTGCAGGTACATTTGCTCAATTAATGGCTAGAGACGGAAAATTTGCAACCATAAAGATGCCTTCAGGTGAAACAAGATTAATCTTGTTAACTTGTAAAGCAACCATTGGTGTAGTTTCTAACTCAGACCATCAGTTAATTGTTTCTGGTAAAGCTGGTAGATCTCGTTGGTTAGGAAGAAGACCACGAACTAGACCAGTTGCGATGAACCCAGTAGATCACCCAATGGGTGGTGGTGAGGGTAGATCATCAGGTGGTCACCCAAGATCAAGAAACGGTATACCTGCTAAAGGATACAGAACGAGGTCTAAAACCAAAGAGAGTAGTAAATTCATTGTAGAACGCAGAAAGAAATAATTTAGTATGGCACGTTCATTAAAAAAAGGTCCATTTGTACATTACAAATTAGAGCAAAGAGTTCTTGAAAATACTGAGAAAAAAGCAGTATTGAAAACATGGTCAAGAGCATCTATGATAACGCCTGACTTCGTTGGTCAGACGATAGCAGTGCATAACGGTAAACAGTTTGTTCCAGTTTATGTTACTGAAAATATGGTAGGTCATAAGCTTGGTGAGTTTTCACCAACAAGATCATTCAGAGGTCACGGAGGAAACAAAAATAAAGGTAAAAAATAATAAGCCATGGGAGTACGTAAAAGAGAAATGGCCAACGCTATAAAAGAGCAAAAAGCTCAGTTAGCATTTGCAAAGTTAAACAACTGCCCAACTTCACCAAGAAAGATGCGTTTAGTAGCGGATTTGGTGAGAGGTGAAAAAATTGATAGAGCTTTAAATATTTTAAGATTTAGCCAAAAAGAAGCTTCAAGAAAATTAGAGAAACTTTTATTATCAGCAATCAATAATTGGGAGCAGAAGAATGAAGGTGCTAGCTTAGAAGAAGCAGGCTTATTTGTTAAAGAAATCCGTGTTGATGGTGGGGCTATGTTGAAAAGACTTAGACCAGCTCCTCAAGGAAGAGCTCATAGAATCAGAAAACGTTCAAATCACGTAACTATCGTGCTTGGGTCAATTAATAACACAACTAGCAATTAATAAATAGTATGGGACAAAAAACTAATCCAATTGGAAATCGTCTAGGAATCATTAGAGGCTGGGATTCAAACTGGTATGGTGGAAATGATTACGGTGACAAAATCGCCGAAGATTATAAAATCAGAAAGTATCTTCATGCACGTTTATCAAAAGCGAGTGTATCTAAAATAATTATCGAGAGAACCCTTAAACTTGTAACCGTTACTATCACCACAGCTCGTCCAGGTATCATTATTGGAAAAGCTGGTCAGGAGGTAGACAAGATTAAAGAGGAACTTAAGAAAATTACCGACAAGGATATTCAAATTAATATCTTCGAAATCAAAAGACCAGAGCTTGATGCATTTTTAGTTGCAAATAGCATTGCTCGTCAAATTGAAAGTAGAATTTCTTACAGAAGAGCCATCAAAATGGCGATTACATCTTCAATGAGAATGAATGCAGAAGGTATTAAAGTGTTGATATCAGGTCGTTTGAATGGTGCTGAAATGGCACGTTCTGAAATGTATAAAGATGGAAGAATTCCATTGTCTACATTTAGAGCAGACATCGACTATGCTTTGGCAGAAGCGCATACTACTTATGGTAGAATGGGTATCAAAGTATGGATCATGAAAGGTGAGGTTTACGGTAAAAGAGATTTATCTCCTTTGGTAGGAATGGACAAGAAAGGTGGTAAAACGCCATCATCAAGCAAGCCAGCACCAAGTGGTGGAAAGCCATTCCGTAAGAAGAAATAATTTTTAAAATATTTTAAGAAATGTTACAACCAAAAAGAACAAAATACCGTAAAGTTCAGAAAGGTAAAATGAAAGGCAATTCTACGAGAGGTTCAATCCTTTCTAATGGAATGTTTGGTATTAAATCTTTAGAATATACTTTTTTAACTTCAAGACAAATCGAGGCTGCACGTATTGCTGCTACACGTTTTATGAAGAGAGAAGGTCAATTGTGGATTAAAATTTTCCCAGACAAGCCTATTACTAAAAAGCCTTTAGAAGTACGTATGGGTAAAGGTAAAGGTGCCGTAGAATATTGGGCAGCCGTTATTAAACCAGGAAGAATAATGTTTGAAGTAGGTGGTGTGCCTATTGATGTTGCTAAAGAAGCACTTCGCTTAGCTGCACAAAAGCTACCTGTAAAAACTAAATTCGTTATTGCTAGAGATTTTGAAGCTTAATCATTTATTTAATTTAAAATGAAACAATCAGAAATCAAAAATCTTTCATTACTTGAGTTACAAACTAAACTTGGAGAAATGAAAAAAGCATACAACGATTTGACCATGTCACATGCTGTAACACCAATACAAAACCCTTTGCAAATTCGTGCTATGCGCAGAACTATTGCAAGGTTGAATACTGAAATCAGCACTAAATCTTAATAATTGATATCTATTTAAAGATGGAGAAAAGAAACTTAAGAAAAGAAAGAGTTGGTGTTGTTACTAGCAACAAGATGAACAAGTCAATTGTGGTATCTGAAACTAAAAAAGTAAAACACCCGATGTACGGTAAGTTCGTGTTAAGCACTAAGAAATATGTTGCACACGACGAGAAGAATGAAGTTAACATAGGTGATACTGTGAAAATAATGGAAACAAGACCTTTGAGCAAATCAAAGTGTTGGAGATTAGTAGAAATTATAGAAAGAGCTAAATAATGGTACAACAAGAATCAAGATTAAAAGTAGCAGACAACACTGGCGCAAAAGAAGTGTTGACTATCCGCGTTTTAGGCGGTACTGGAAGAAGATATGCTTCTGTTGGCGATAAAATAGTTGTAGCTGTGAAATCTGCCACTCCAAACGGAAATATTAAAAAAGGTGCTGTTGCCACAGCAGTTGTTGTTAGAACCAAGAAAGAAGTTCGTAGAGCTGATGGTTCTTACATACGTTTTGATGATAATGCTTGCGTTTTATTAAATGCAGCTGGCGAGATGAGAGGAACTCGTGTATTCGGTCCTGTTGCTCGTGAGTTAAGGGAAAAGCAATTTATGAAAGTCGTTTCACTAGCACCTGAAGTGCTTTAATTTTATATGAAGATGTCAAAGTTAAAGATAAAAACAGGTGATGCAGTAAAAGTTATTGCTGGTGATCACAAAGGTTCAGAAGGTAAGGTTGTGCGCGTATTTATTGATAAAAATAAAGCTATCGTTGAAGGTGTAAATATGGTTTCTGTACATACAAAACCAAGTGCAAAAAGCCCTCAAGGTGGTATCATCAAAAAAGAAGCACCTATTCATGTGTCTAATTTGTCATTAATTGACCCAAAATCTAAAACTGCTACACGCGTTGGATTCAAAGTTGAAAATGATAAGAAAGTGAGATTTTCAAAAAAATCTAATCAAGTATTATAGTTATGTCATATATACCAAGACTTAAGCAAGAATATAAGGACAGAGTAGTATCTGCTCTTAAGGAAGAATTCGGCTATAAAAACGTTATGCAAGTTCCAAAACTTGAAAAAATTGTTCTTAGCCGTGGTGTAGGTGCAGCTGTATCTGATAAAAAATTGGTTGACCATGCTGTTGATGAATTAACAAAAATTACAGGTCAAAAAGCTGTATCTTGTATTTCTAAAAAAGACGTCGCGTCTTTCAAACTTCGTAAAGGTATGCCAATTGGCGCTAAAGTAACTTTAAGAGGTGAAAGAATGTATGAATTTTTAGATAGATTAATCACGTCTTCTTTGCCACGTGTAAGAGACTTTCAAGGTATCAAAGCAACTGGTTTTGATGGTAGAGGTAACTACAATTTAGGGGTTACTGAACAAATCATCTTTCCAGAGATTGATATTGATAAAGTAAATAAGATAGCCGGTTTTGATATCACTTTCGTTACAAGTGCTCAAACGGACAAAGAAGCAAAATCGTTACTAACAGAACTAGGTTTACCCTTTAAAAAGAACTAAGGTATGGCTAAAGAATCAATGAAAGCCCGTGAGGTTAAAAGAAGTAAAACAGTTGCTAAATATGCTGAAAAGCGTAAAGCACTATTAGAGGCTAAAGATTATGAAGGTTTGCAAAAACTTCCTAAAAATGCTTCCCCAGTAAGATTACACAACAGATGTAAACTTACAGGAAGACCAAGAGGATATATGCGTACATTCGGTCTGTCTCGTGTTACTTTTCGTGAAATGGCAAACCAAGGTTTAATACCTGGTGTAACAAAAGCAAGTTGGTAATTTTTTAAATAAGAAAAAACATGTACACAGATCCAATTGCAGATTATTTAACTCGCGTAAGAAACGCTGTTAGAGCAAATCATAAAGTAGTAGAAATTCCAGCTTCAAAATTGAAAAAGGAAATTACTAAAATTTTATTTGACCAAGGATATATCTTAAGTTACAAGTTCGAAGATGGCACCACTCAAGGGTCTATCAAGATAGCTTTGAAATATGACAAAGTTACCAAAGAACCAATAATTAAAGATTTACAAAGAATTAGTAAACCAGGTTTACGTAAATATTCAGGTTCAACAACTTTACCTCGTATTTTAAATGGTTTAGGTATTGCAATCGTTTCTACATCTAGAGGTGTAATGACAGGCAAACAGGCTAAACAATTAAATGTGGGTGGAGAAGTAATTTGTTATGTTTACTAAATTTAATATTTAATTACGATGTCTAGAATAGGAAAAAACCCAATAACGATACCTGCAGGTGTAACAATTACATTTGAAAACAATGTAGTTAAGGCCAAAGGTAAGTTAGGTGAATTATCTCAAGAAGTTAGAGATATTGATTTAAAGATTGAAGATGGTATCATAACTTTTGAAAGATCATCTGATCACAAAGACCTAAGAGCAAAACATGGTCTTTATAGAGCCTTAGTAAATAATATGATTTCTGGCGTTTCTACTGGTTTCACAAAAGAACTTGAATTAGTTGGTGTTGGTTATAGAGCTTCAAACCAAGGACAAAAACTTGATTTGGCTTTAGGATTTTCTCATAATATTGTTTTAGAAGTTGCACCTGAAGTAAAGGTGGAAACAATTTCTGAAAAAGGGAAAAACCCAATCATCAAATTAACTTCATATGATAAACAATTACTGGGAACAGTAACTGCTAAAATCAGAAGTTATAGAAGACCTGAACCTTACAAAGGTAAAGGTATCAAGTTTGTAGGTGAAGTCTTAAGAAGAAAAGCAGGTAAATCAGCTTAATAACTTAAATTATGTCAACAAATAAAGTTAATAGAAGACAACGTATTAAATACAGAATACGTAAGGTAGTTAGCGGAACAGCTCAAATGCCAAGATTGTCTGTATTTAGAAGTAACAAGGAAATTTATGCACAGCTTATCGATGACACCACAGGTGTTACTTTAGCTGCTGTATCATCAAGAGATAAAGGATTTAGTGTTTCTGGCACTAGTATCGAAGTTGCAGCCGAAGTTGGCAAAGCGATAGCTGAAAAGGCTAAAGCAGCTGGTTTAGAAACTGTAGCCTTTGATCGTGGCGGATACCTTTATCATGGACGTGTAAAATCTTTAGCAGAAGGCGCTAGATCTGCTGGACTAAAATTCTAATCATTATGTTTGAAAAATACAGTAAAGTAGAGAGAGTAAGACCTAGTGGTCTAGAACTTAAAGACAGATTGGTTAACGTAAACCGTGTAACTAAAGTAACTAAAGGTGGTAGAGCATTCGGTTTCTCTGCAATCGTTGTGGTTGGTGATGAACATGGTGTGGTAGGTCATGGCCTAGGAAAATCTAAAGATGTTTCTGAAGCTATTGCAAAAGCTGTCGAAGATGCCAAGAAGAATTTGGTAAAAGTGCCACTAAGTGGTCACTCAATTCCTCATCAACAAAAAGGTAAATTTGGTGGAGCTAAAGTATATTTAATGCCTGCATCACATGGTACAGGGGTTATTGCAGGTGGAGCCGTTCGCGCGGTACTTGAATCAGTTGGGGTACATGACGTATTGTCTAAATCTCAAGGATCTTCAAATCCACATAATGTTGTAAAAGCTACTTTTGATGCCTTACTTCAAATGAGAAGTGCATTAACTGTTGCCAATCAAAGAGGTATTTCATTAGATAAATTATTTAAAGGATAATCATCATGGCAAAAGTAACGGTTACTCAAGTAAGAAGCCAAATTAATGCACCTTTAACACAAAAGAAGACATTAATTGCATTAGGTTTAAAAAGGTTAGGTAAATCAGCTCAACATGAGGCTACACCAGCCATAATGGGAATGATCAATAAAGTTCAACATCTAGTTTCTGTTGTAGAAGCTAAATAATTTTTTAAGCGATGAATTTAAGTAATTTAACTCCAGCAACAGGTTCTACACACAACCAAAACAAAAGGGTAGGTAGAGGTGAAGGTTCAGGTAAAGGTGGTACTTCTGCAAGAGGTCACAAAGGTGCCAAGTCTCGCTCTGGTTATTCAAAGAAAGTTGGTTTTGAAGGTGGTCAGATGCCTTTGCAACGTCGTGTGCCAAAATTTGGTTTCAATAATATCAATAGAAAAGATTATCAAGTGGTAAACCTTGATAAATTGCAAGCACTTGTTGATTCAGCAAAAATAACTGATTCAGCAAATCTTGATACATTTGTTGCCAATGGTATTTCTGCCACTACCGACTTAGTAAAAGTGACTGGTAGAGGTGAATTAAAAGCCAAATTAACAATAACTGCTCACAAATTTACTGCATCTGCAAAACAAGCTATCATTGCTGCAGGTGGAGAAGCAATAGAATTATAATTATGAAGAATTTTATTCAATCTATAAAAGACATTTGGAGTATCGAAGAATTGAGAAACAGACTAATCCTTACCTTAGGATTAGTAGCTGTTTATCGCTTTGGTGCACAAGTTACTTTGCCAGGTATAGATCCTTCACAATTACAAGGGCTTTCTACACAAACGGAAGGTGGTATAGGTGGTTTACTTAATATGTTTACAGGAGGTGCATTTTCGCAAGCTTCTGTTTTTGCATTGGGTATTATGCCATATATTTCGGCTTCAATCGTTGTGCAATTGATGGGTATTGCCATACCTTACCTTCAGAAATTACAAAAAGAAGGAGAAAGTGGAAGAAAAAAAATTAACCAAATTACAAGATGGTTAACCATTGCTATCACTTTAATTCAAGGACCTGGCTACATCATCAATTTATTTAGAACTGTAGGCCCTGCTATTACAACTGATATTTCTCAAAGTACATTTGTCTTTTCTTCAGTACTAATTCTAACTACAGGTACAATTTTTGCCATGTGGTTAGGTGAAAAAATTACAGATAAAGGTATTGGAAATGGTATATCATTGTTGATAATGGTTGGTATTATTGCGCAATTGCCGCAATCTATCGTTCAGGAGTTTGTTTCAACAGTTAGTAATAATCAGGGTGGTTTGATGAAATTTATCATTGAAATTGTTATATGGTTATTAATTATTGTGGCTTCAGTTTATTTGTCAATGGCCGTTAGACGCGTGCCTGTGCAATATGCTAGAAGAACAACCACTGGTGATTTTGAAGCTGATATGATGGGCGGTGCAAGACAGTTTATTCCATTAAAATTAAATGCTTCGGGTGTAATGCCAATCATTTTTGCACAAGCAATTATGTTTGTGCCAGCTGCCTTAGTTGGTTTAGCTGAGAAATCTGAAGTGGCTCAATCAATTGCAGTGGAATTTAGCAATATGTTTGGTCTGGTTTATAATATCGTTTTTGCTATTTTGATTATAGTATTTACCTATTTTTATACAGCAATTACTGTACCTTCAAACAAATTGGCTGACGATTTAAAGAGAAGTGGTGGTTTCATTCCTGGCGTAAGACCCGGTGAAGAGACCAATGAATATCTTGATAAAATCATGTCTTTGATCACTTTTCCAGGGTCATTATTCCTTGCTTTAATTGCAGTTTTTCCAGCCTTAGTTTATCAGTTTGGTGTGCAAGCCAACTGGGCTATGTTTTTTGGTGGAACGTCATTACTTATTTTAGTAGGTGTGGCTATAGATACTATTCAACAAGTACAGTCATATTTGTTGAACAAACATTATGATGGCTTAATAAAAACTGGTAAAAATAGAAAATCAGTAGCATAATAATATGGCAAAGCAATCAGCGATAGAGCAAGACGGAACTATTATTGAATCATTATCTAATGCAATGTTTCGCGTTGAATTGGAAAATGGTCACATAGTAATTGCACATATTTCAGGTAAAATGCGTATGCATTACATTAAATTATTACCAGGAGATAAAGTGAAATTAGAAATGAGTCCTTACGATTTATCAAAGGCTAGAATCACATACAGATATTAACTTAATTGAGATTCATTTGTTTTGATTTTCAAATGATTCTTAAGATAAACAAATTTATAAAAGATGAAAGTAAGAACATCAGTTAAGAAAAGAAGTGCCGAGTGTGTTATTGTACGCAGAAAAGGCAGATTATATGTTATTAACAAAAAAAATCCTAGATTTAAACAAAGACAAGGATAATTATGGCAAGAATTTCAGGGGTAGACATACCTAAAAACAAAAGAGGAGTAATAGCACTAACTTATATCTTTGGTATAGGCAAGCCAAGAGCTATTGAAATTTTAGAGAAATCTAAAGTTAGTCAAGACAAAAAAGTTCAAGACTGGAATGATGATGAAATTGCAGCTATTCGTGAAGCAGTTTCTTTCTACAAAATTGAAGGTGAACTACGTTCAGAAACTTCATTAAACATCAAACGTTTGATGGATATTGGTTGTTATAGAGGTATTAGACACAGAAATGGCTTACCATTAAGAGGTCAACGTACTAAAAACAATTCAAGAACTAGAAAAGGTAAGAGAAAAACTGTGGCTAACAAGAAAAAAGCTACTAAATAATAATTAATTATGGCTAAAGTTACAAAAAAGCGTAAAGTAATTGTTGAGTCTTCTGGAGAAGCACACATCAATGCAACTTTTAACAACATTATCATCTCGTTAACTAATAAAAAAGGAGAAGTAATATCTTGGTCGTCTGCTGGCAAAATGGGTTTTAGAGGTTCTAAAAAGAACACACCTTATGCTGCACAGTTGGCTGCTGAAGATTGTACAAAAGCTGCTTTAGATGCTGGTTTAAAGAAAGTGAAAGTTTTTGTGAAAGGTCCAGGAAACGGCAGAGAATCAGCCATCAGATATATCCATAACACGGGTATTGAAGTAACTGAAATCATTGACGTTACACCGATGCCTCACAATGGCTGTCGTCCTCCAAAAAGAAGAAGAGTTTAATTTAATGTCTAATCATAAGTTGAAAGGTATCGAAGGATTTTTAGACCTGAATTCATATCGCAACTTATATAAATTTTAAAAAATGGCAAGATATACTGGTCCAACTACGAAAATTGCTCGTAAATTCGGTGAAGCCATCTTCGGCGAAGATAAGGCTTTCCAAAAAAGAAATTACCCTCCGGGGCAGCATGGCGTAGCTAAAAGAAGAGCTAAACGTTCTGAATATGCTGTTCAGTTAATGGAAAAGCAAAAAGCTAAATATACTTATGGTATTTTAGAAAAACAATTTAGAAATTTATTCCAAAAAGCTGCTGCAGCTTCTGGGGTAACAGGTGAAATCCTTTTACAACTTTGTGAAGCTAGATTAGATAACGTTGTTTACAGAATGGGTATTGCACCTAGCCGCAGAGCAGCAAGACAATTTGTTTCTCACAGACACATTACCGTAAATGGTGAAGTTGTTAATGTGGCGTCTTATCACTTAAAAGCTGGTGACAAAGTAGCTGTTAGAGAAAAATCAAAATCTCTTGAAGCTATTAACAATTCAATTTTGTCTAATTCATCAGTTTATGAGTGGTTAACATTCAATACTGACACGAAAGAAGGTACTTTTGTTAGCGTTCCACAACGTTTGCAAATCCCAGAAAATATCAAAGAACAATTAATCGTTGAGTTATACAACAAATAAAATTTGACATAAAATTATGGCAATATTAAATTTCCAAAAACCAGACAAAGTAATCATGATCGAATCTAATGATCATGTTGGTACATTTGAATTTAGACCTTTGGAGCCAGGTTATGGTTTAACTGTTGGTAATTCATTAAGACGTGTACTTTTGTCTGCTTTAGAAGGCTATGCCATCACCTCAATTAAAATTGAAGGTGTTGACCATGAATTCAGTACCATTGCAGGTATTGTTGAAGACGTTACTGAAATTATTTTAAATCTTAAACAAATTAGATTTAAAAGACAAATAGAAAATCTCGATAACGAAACCGTAACTGTTTCTATCTCTGGTAAAGAGGAAATAACAGCAGCCGATTTTCAAAAATTTATCTCTGGTTTTCAAGTGTTAAATCCTGACCTACACATTTGTAGCCTTGAATCAAAAGTAAGTTTCAATATGGAACTAACCATTGAAAAGGGTAGAGGATATGTGCCTGCTGAAGAAAATAAAAAGTCTAATGCACCTATTGGCACCATATTTATCGATTCGATTTTTACACCTGTAAAAAATGTAAAATATACCATCGAAAATAGCCGTGTAGAGCAAAGAACAGACTACGAAAAATTGATCTTCGAAATTGTTACCGATGGTTCTATTCACCCTAAAGAAGCTTTAACAGAAGCTGCTAAAGTTTTGATTTATCATTTCATGCTTTTCTCAGATGAGAGAATTACTTTAGATACTGCAGAAAAAGCACAAGCTGAAGTGTATGATGAAGAATCATTGCACATGAGACAATTGCTTAAAACGAAACTAGTTGATATGGATTTGTCTGTGAGAGCATTAAATTGCCTTAAAGCTGCTGAAGTTGAAACACTTGGAGAATTAGTTTCTTTCAATAAAAATGATTTGATGAAGTTTAGAAACTTTGGCAAAAAGTCGTTGATAGAATTGGACGAATTAGTGGCAAATAAAAACCTTAATTTTGGGATGGACTTGTCGAGATACAAATTAGATAAAGAATAATTTTATAGCTTTCTGCTAGTAAACACATTACAATGAGACACGGTAAAAAATTTAATCATTTAAGTAGAAAAGTAGGCCATAGAAAATCTATGCTTGCTAATATGGCATGCTCTTTAATTGAGCACAAAAGAATTAATACTACTGTTGCTAAAGCAAAAGCTTTAAGAGTTTTTCTTGAGCCAATAGTAACAAAGTCTAAAGAAGATCATACGCATAATCGCAGAACTTGCTTCTCATATTTGAGAGATAAGTATGCAGTAACTGAATTATTCAGAACTATTGCACCTAAAATTGCGGATAGACCAGGTGGTTATTTAAGAATTATCAAACTTGGTAATCGTTTAGGTGATAACGCGGATATGGCCATGATAGAATTTGTTGATTTCAACGACATCTATAACGGCGGTAAAAAAGAAGAGAAAAAATCGCGTAGCAGAAGAGGTGGTAAAGCTAAAAAAGAAGTGACTGCCGTAACTGAAGAAGTTGTTGAAGCTGCACCTACTGTTGAAGCTGCAACTGCTGTTGAAGAAACACCTGCTGTTGAAGATGCACCTGCTGTTGAAGAAGCACCAAAAACTGAATCTTCTGACGAAAATACGAAAGCCGAATAATGATTTTCATTTCGCAAATATTAAAAGACAAACTTTTTTAGGTTTGTCTTTTTTTTTGTCCTATCAAATCTTAACTTTGCAAAACTTAAAATATATCCTATGTCTTTTATAGCAAGAAAACAAGCCCGATTATTACTAGCTGATGGCACCATGTTTTATGGAAAATCAATTGGTATTGCTGGCACTACAACTGGCGAAATTTGCTTTAATACTGGTATGACTGGTTATCAAGAAATTTTTACAGACCCATCATACTTTGGACAAATTATGGTAACAACCAATCCACATATCGGAAATTATGGTGTGGTCGCTGCCGAAGAAGAATCTGACCAGGTCATGATTGCTGGACTGGTTTGTAAAAACTTTAGTTTTAACCACTCGCGACCTTTAGCAGACACCGATCTTTTTACCTACTTTCAAAAACATAACCTCATTTGTATTTCAGATGTTGACACCAGAGCACTCGTTGGATACATTAGAGATCATGGTGCGCAAAATGCCATCATTTGCACGGATGATACACCTTTAGAAGATTTAAAATCGCGCTTGGCTAATTTACCACAAATGAAAGGTTTAGAATTAGCATCTAAAGTTTCTACCAAAGCCACTTACACCTTTGGCGATTCTTCAGCAAAATTTAAAATCGCAGCCTTAGATTTGGGCATTAAACGCAATATACTAAGACATTTAGCCGCTCGCGATTGCTTTATTGAAGTTTTTCCTTATGATACGCCTTTTGAAAAATTGCAAGCGAATAATCCAGATGGCTATTTTTTAAGTAATGGACCTGGCGATCCAGAACCCTTAACCCAAGTGCAAAATACCGCTAAACAAATGATCAATTCAAACAAACCTGTTTTTGGTATTTGCTTGGGTCATCAAATATTAGCCTTGGCCAATGGGGTTTCAACCTATAAGATGTTTAACGGTCATCGGGGAATTAATCACCCCATCATGAATATTTTGTCTGGAAAAGGTGAAATCACTTCACAAAATCACGGCTTTGCAGTGGATAGAGAAAAATTAGAAAATCATGCCGAATTAGAATTGACGCATTACCACCTCAACGATCAAACAGTGGCTGGTATGCGCATGAAAAATAAAGACGTGTTTTCCGTGCAATATCACCCAGAAGCAAGTCCTGGACCAAATGATTCAACTTATTTGTTTGACCAGTTTATTGATCTTTTAAATAAAAATTGAAGCTAATCGCGTGTTTCGCTATACACCGCTAGCCTAAACCTAAGGTTTGTATAGCGTTTTTCCAGCTTCTAAGGTCGCTGTCAAACACTAACAAAACTAGCGTTTTAGTCTAGCGGGGGTACCGCTTCACCCACGGCTAAAATCATGTACATCTATTAACCATAATGCCTTAAAACCATGTCATTTCCAAAAGCCGACTGGCAAACTGCCAAAGAATACCAAGACATCACCTACAAAAAATCTAAGGGTGTCGCACGTATTGCCTTCAACCGACCAGATGTCCGCAATGCGTTTAGACCAAACACAACCAAAGAACTTTACGATGCTTTTCATGATGCTAACGAAGACACATCAATTGGAGTGGTTCTGCTGTCCGCAGAAGGACCATCAACAAAAGATGGTATATGGAGTTTTTGTAGTGGGGGCGACCAAAGAGCGCGCGGACAACAAGGTTATGTTGGCGAAGATGGTTATCACCGATTAAACATCCTAGAAGTGCAACGCCTCATTCGCTTTATGCCAAAGGCCGTTATTGCTGTTGTGCCGGGTTGGGCAGTAGGCGGCGGGCATAGTCTTCATGTGGTTTGCGATCTAACCTTGGCGAGCAAAGAACACGCCATTTTTAAACAAACCGATGCTGATGTCACGAGTTTTGACGGTGGTTATGGTTCAGCTTATTTAGCCAAAATGGTCGGGCAGAAAAGAGCGAGAGAAATTTTCTTTTTAGGACGAAATTATTCCGCACAAGATGCCTTTGATATGGGTATGGTCAATGCCGTCATTCCACATGCAGAACTTGAAGACACCGCTTTTGAATGGGCGCAAGAAATTTTGGCCAAGTCACCTTTATCTATCAAAATGCTGAAATTTGCCATGAATCTAACCGATGATGGCATGGTTGGTCAACAAGTTTTTGCTGGTGAAGCCACCCGTTTAGCTTATATGACAGACGAAGCCGTGGAAGGTAGAAATGCTTTCCTAGAAAAACGCAAACCCAATTTTGAAAAGAAATATATTCCTTAAATGAACGATTTATCAAAAATAGCAATGGAAGAAACTTTTCAAAATGAACCTTTAGACGTCTTTAAATTACCGCAATTTGAAACCATTTCTTTAAACAAGTTGTCAGACAAATATATCAATGTAATGCATATCAATATGCTTTTGATTTATTTTTTTGTGCTTATGCTTGCCTTTGCTTATTTTTTCGTTGCCGAAAAAATGACGGAAGTACCATTTAATTTTTGGTTTATTGTCATCGGCTATTTTTTTTTAATTTTAGTTCATATTTACCAGTTTTTTTATTATAAAAGCAAAAGATATTGCATGAGGGAAAAAGATGTCATTTATAAGTCTGGGATAATTAGTGAAACAACGACCATTGTGCCATTTAACAAAATGCAGCACATTGCATTAAATCAAGGTTGGATTTCAAGACTATTTCAATTGGCTACTTTGCAATTTTTTACGGCTGGTGGCAGCTCTATAGATTTATCGATACCTGGTTTAACTTTTCAAGAGGCAGAAAGGTACAGAGCTTATGCTTTGTCTTTTATAAGTAAACAAGAAATTGCTGAGAAAACAATTACAGATGATCAAATAGCGGACAAAAAAGATGAATCAGACCTTTAGTTCACCGCAACGCCAGTCGATGGCTGGTATATTGATTTTTTTTGGCTATAATCTTCAAAAAATGGTGAGGAACTTTTGGTTTTTTATCATTTATATCTTTTATCAGCAGCACGAACATTTGGTTAAAATTATAATAGGTTCGTTAGTGCTATTATTGCTTATTTTGATTTTTTCATACCTAAATTATTGGTTCTTTACGTTTTGGATAGATGGTGAAACCAAAGAGTTTATCTTGAAAAAAGGCATCATTAATAAAACAACAATAGTTTTGCCCATTGAAAAGATACAAAATGTAAATCTGACGCAAAATGTTTTACATAAAATGGCAAAGGTCTATAAAATCGCCATTGAATCGGCGGGCAGTAGTGCGCAGGAAGTTTCTATCAACGCCTTGTCAAGTGATTTGGCCTTTCTTTTAAAAAGGAGCTTAAATGAGGCCAAACTAGCTAATCAAGAAATGGCCATTGATGAAATTCAGATTAAAAAATTTAAGATTTCAACAGCAACGCTGATTAAAATTGGTTTAACTTCCCGCTATAGAGAAAGCATTGCCCTGTTTATTGCTTTTGTTATCTATTTAGGTCAATATGCGGAAAAATTTATTGAAAATAAATGGATCAATGAAAATTATTTTGATGATGTTCAAACGCTAACCAATGATTACTTGTTTTTGTTTTTGGCTATTCCCTTAATAATCTTCATCTTATTACTCGTTAACCTCATCAGAACAATATTTAAGTTCTATAATTATACTTTTTCCGTTGAAAATGATGTTTTGGTTTTTAAATACGGCTTACTAAAAACGCGAGAAATCATCTTAAAGCCTTATAAAATTCAAAAAATTACGATAGCACAAAATTGGCTGCAAAGAAAACTTGGTTTGCATGATGTCGCCATTCAACAATTACAAGACCAAGGCGATGTGAACAAGATGCTCAATATGCTTCAAATTCCAGGTTTGAATGCCAGTGAATTGACGGACTTCCTTAAACTAACCAATTATACAAATATTGAGGCAAAGCAACTGTTGCTACCAAACATCAGACGTTTAATTTTAAATGTTTTCTTCTTTGTTGCTTTGCCTGCACTGGTCTTTGTAATTTTAAAGCATTTTCAGTTCATCACCTATTCTTATACCTTCCTATTGGGCTTTGTCATTTTGGTTTTAATCTTAAGCATAATTGATTACAGAAATTATAAGTTTTATTTTAATCAGGAGCTAATTAAAAAACAATCTGGTATTTGGGATGTTGAAAGTGAAATAGTAGAAGTTCATAAAATTCAAGGCATTGCCTTGCAACAATATTTTTGGCAAAAGAAAGCTAATATTGGTTCAATTACTTTTTTCACAGCTGGTAGTAACGTCAGTTTTAAAACAACAACATTTAATGTTTTGGTTCAAAATACAAATATTTGGTTATACAAAATTGAGAAATCGGTTAAGAAGTGGATTTAAGTAGGTCTTAATTGAAGTCTTTTATTGATATAAATGGAAGGGCTTTCGCCTGCTGATTTAGACCATCTTTGTATTTGTTATTATTTGTAACGCGATTGTCAGGAATTATTTTATTATATTTGCTACAACTAAAATAAATTATTAACCTCAATCAACTAAACATGCCAGCAAATAATCCCAACCTTGTATTGCCACCTGGCAATAAAATCGCCTCTAATTATTCAGATATTCAAAGCCAAATAAGCTTCCTGCGCGCACGACCAATAGAACCACTTCAACCATTATCACAAGCAAATGATGATAGTGGTTTATTACAAGTTAGTAATGTAGTTTTTATTGATTCTGACATAAAAATTGATAAAATTGATGTTTATTTTGATAATTCTGGACCAATGCCAACTTTTTATATTGTTTATAATGGACCAGAAACCGAAGCCTCAAATTTTAGTGCCTATCAAGTCAATTTTGAATTAAGATTAGACCCCATGCCAATTGAAATTCAAACCATTTTATGGAACGAAGACCCAACAACCTCTCGAGGAACAATTGTGATAGTAGCTAGATAGATATAAAATTACTATAAACGGATGCTTTTATTTTTCTTAAACTAATAGCGTTTTTTTTTAATTAAAGCGATTTAAATCACTTCTTTTTTTAGCTACTTCAAAATGTCAAAATATTTTCTTTTTTGTTTATTTTTTGCTTTTTTTTCCTTGCCAATAATTGCGCAAGAAAACGCTTTTGAAGTAGCTTTTAAATCAAAATTAAGTAAAGAAGTTAGCTTATTCGAAAATCCTTTGTTGAATAAGGTCCATTTTTTTTATCTTAATGATCAAATTGATTCAACTTTATTCTATAGTTCAAAATATTTGAATGCTAAAAAAAGTAAATCGCAAACTGATAATTTTTTTTACTTTTTCCGTGGTCATAGTTTTAAAGAAAAGGAACTTTATGATGAGGCGAATAAAAATTTTTTAATGATTAGTAGAGATTTTGTTTTTTACAAAAGTGTTTTTTACCATTTAGGACAAATTGCATTTGAACAAAATAGAATTGATGATGCCATGAATTATTTTAAAACTATAGAAAATATAGATATTTATAATTATTACAACATCAATAAAGGGAATTTGATAATGAATCTAGGGATGTGCTTTTTTCTTCAAAATAAATTAGACCTAGCAGAAAGTTATTTAACTCAAAGCACTAAAATTCATGGAGCCACCAAAGATACTCGCGCAATGATTGCCACATATAGCAATTTGGCAAATTTATACTATGAACAATATCTAGATGAGAAAGCTATTGGCTTTTTTCAAAAAGCTTATGATTTAGCGCAGAAAACCAATTATGTTAAAGAGAAATACAGTACGGCTCTAAATATGGCTGTTATTGAGGAAAACAGAAAGAATTATAAAAAAGCCGTTGATTACCGAAAAGAGGCTGGCATCTGGAAAGATTCTCTAAATGATCAAAACAAAATATGGAATATTGCACAGCTAGAAAAGAAATTTGCTGTGAATGAAAAAGAAAAAGAAATACAACTCCTAGAGGTAAAGAATGAGGCGCGAAGAACCCAACGCAATGGCCTTTTTATTATTGCCTCTTTACTTATTTTGACACTTGGTATAAGCTTGTATTTTTATCGCATGAAAGTAAAAAGAAATCAAGTGATTCAAGCACAAAAAGAAGATTTAGATGCTTTAAATGCCACGAAAGACAAGTTGTTTTCAATTGTTAGTCATGATTTAAGATCCTCTGTTAATGCGCTAAAATCTAGCAATAACAAATTAATGGAATGTTTAGAAAACAAAAATTATGAAGCATTGGATGGTTTGCTTCATAAAAATAGTGCTATAGCCAATGGTTCATACAATTTGCTTGACAACTTATTGAATTGGGCCAATCAACAAACCAATCAAATTTATTTTGAAAAGGAATCCTTGCACTTAAAAACTGTTGTCAATCATGTTGAGTATAATTTTAGACCACTTACTGTTGAAAAAAATATTGACTTAATTATTGAAGTTGACCACTCGCATAGGATTTTCATGGATTTAGATTCCCTTAAAATTGTATTAAGAAATTTGCTGGACAATGCTTTAAAATTTACCAAAGAAAATGGTAAGATTTCAATTCGTTCTCAATCCGAAAATAATGATTTTGTTGTTTTAACTATTGCGGATAATGGTGTTGGTATGAATCAAAAAATTATAGATGACTTACTCGATGATAAAAATCTTTTATCAAAAAAGAATGATAAAGAGGCCATTGGTTCAGGTTTAGGTTTTCAGTTATGCAAGACTATGATTTATAAAAATAGCGGAAAAATAAAAATTGAAAGTGAAATTGGGGTAGGAACAAAAATTATTTTATATTTACCAAAATTATGATCAATGGAGGGTTTGCGCATACTTATAATAGAGGATACGAAATCAGATAGTGATGAATTGTCTTACGCGCTGGCCGCTAATCAGCACCAGGTGGTTGGCGTAGCAACTAATTATAGTGAGGCTTTAAAATTGTTTTATGAAAATCAAATCGATTTGGTCATTATCGATGTTTTTTTGAACGGTATACCAGAGGGCATTAATTTTGCAGAAACCATTTGTATTGCGCCTAATATGGCTAAACCATTTATATTTTTGACTAGTTCAAAGGATCGGCAGATTTTTGAACGTGCAAAGCTTACTAAACCCTTCAGTTTTTTAATGAAGCCCTTTAATGAATTAGAGGTGCTTTATGCCATAGAAATGGCTGTAGAAAAGTTTTATGACCAAAAAGATAATTTAGATAGTGAAAATCAAAATGTTGTTTTAAGCACGGATTATTTTTTTGTAAAAAAGAATAAAAGCTTAAAAAAAGTCAACATCAGAGAAATCATTTATATTGAAGTAGAGGAACGCTTTTGCCATCTCATTACACTTAAAGAAAATTTTATAGTTACCCTTTCCTTAAAAAAATTAGTTGAATACCTCAATGAAGACATATTTGCAAAAAGCCACAGAAATTTTATGGTAAATATAGATCGTATTAATGAGATTAATATGAAAGATAACTTAATCATTATGGAAGGCGGTCACAAAGTACAACTTAGCGATCATTATAAAGGATTTGTTCAAAGGTACAACTTATTATAGTATTTTATTTAAAGGATTTGTTTTACTAAATAGCAATTTTCTATTTTTTGCTAACTTAGTCTATTTTTTTAAAATTTTTATTTTCAATTGATCACATGATTCTATGAATTTAAGCAGTGTTTTTATCTGCTCAAAAAGCCTTTTTTTTGCCAAAAAAAGGATTTCATGCACAAAAAAACAGCCTTTCGTGACATTTTTTTTATTTTGTGTTTTATTTTATTTTAATTTTAAGACGAATTTCAATCAAACTATTAACCAAAACTTTTTCTTTTATGGAACAAACCTATGCAAGGAGAAAATTTCTCAAAAATGTAGCATTA
>B570J29032_109959291_pt1 | contig 21492 bp, 17 predicted proteins | sample LakMenEpi16Nov12_FD_29032 | JGI IMG/M metagenome (IMG submission 29032) | reverse complement strand
ATTGTAGGTGTCGGTGATGGCGTTACAGATGGAAGTCCTGGAGTAAGAGTTGGAGTTACTGTTGGGGTGGGTGTTGGTAATGGGGAATCTCCTGGAACTTCAGGTTCTACAGGAAAATCAGGAGTACGTTCTTGATCCGCTTGAGGTATTGGAGGTCTTTGGCGTATGTTTACTGTTGGTCTAACAACTAAATTTAGTTCCACCTGACCTTGAGGAGTTACTGAAATTGTATTTTGACCGTTTAAGTTATTGATATCACAAGTTGCACAAGTAAATTGAGTTGTACCAGATGATGAGTTTGGTCTTACAACTACAAATCCGTTAATTACAATTGAATTCCCTGAAAATACACCAACAGTATGTGTAAAATTATATGTTACAAAACTTGGTTGAAGTGGTTGATTTTGTATTAAATAAAAAAAAGTAACTGAACCAGTGTTTATGTACACCCCAAAATCTACTGTATTACTTATAACACTTGCTGTCGGACTTGGTGGGAAATTTTCAGTATTAAAAATTTGTTGACCTTGGTCGGCGGTATACAAAGACCCATCTAAATACCAAATATCTATTACTTCATTAGGTTTGATTCTAAGTTGATCAATTAACATTCCATCTGAACACCTTCTATAGGTTATGGTACTATTTACACTAAGTGTATTTCTTACTGAGGATTTTTTACAAGACATATAATTATTTTTATATTTTTTTTTATTTTTACAAGTTCATTAGTGTTCGGAATAGTCTAAACCACAAAATTTTATTAATCCCAAAATTGTAGATAAAATGTTTACTATATCCGAACAAATGTGTCACTTTATTTTTTTATCATAAATACATTTTCGAATAAAAAAAACACTTAAGTATGAAAAAAAATCATTGTAAAGAAATTGTGTAAATTATTTTAGAAATTTTTTGCAAATTAGTTTTTTTTATTACAAATTTGATTTCATCTCCATTGTTAATAAATAATTTATCGGAATCATAACCGTAATAATCGAATGAATTTTCATTCTTTATTTTTACATAAATTTCATAATTTTCAATATTATCAGTTGAAATTATATTCATAATTCCTAAAAAATCAGAAAAAATTATTCTTTCTTCTATAGATATGTCAAATATTATAATACCCTCAAAATTATTTTCATTTTCAGGGTAAATTTTATTTTTTTTATTTGAAGTTTTAAAATTTGTTTCAAAAACATTCAATACTCTAGATACCGCAGGGGCCACCTCGAATTTGTCTTGATCTAATAGAAACCCTAACATAGTGAAATCGTAATTCTGAATGTAAAACCTACGTTTGTCAATTTGAGTTACAGATTCATCAGAAATGTTTGAGTTTATAATCGGAATAAAATGACCGTTAACTTTTGTGTAAGCTTGACGAGACGCAAAAGTTTGAATTACATTTTTATTGAACTCGTTGAGTTCTCTCATACGATTACAAATTATTTTAACGTTGAAAGAAATATCAACGGGTACAGGTTGGGGGATTTTATAAATGTCTAATCCCTTTATGTTACCATTCCAAGTTGGTACCGCAGCATAAAAAAATTCTTTTTGATTTGGGATATTATAAAGTGTTGCTGGATTTGTACCATATTTAACTTCAGGAACTCTAACAACAGTAATAAAGGGTGGTTCTGTGTTACCATTCAAATCTTGAAAAGACCACGTCTGTGTAAATTGAGCCCAATTTTGCGTGGTGATAAGAATGTCAACAGTAGGTATAATCTTACCATCAACAATTGTTTTTAACTCGTTTTTTACAAAATCCAAAAACCCCCTATCTAAATCAGCATAATCTAAATTCTTTGGAAGGTAAGTACCATCGTTTGTGATATCCTCCAACAATTGTTCTCTTCGCTCCAATAATATCTTTGGAGGAACTAAATTAATATTTGGTATTACTTTTTTGGGTAAAGCCATAATTAAATCCCCATAAATTCGTTAGCAGTTACTGGTGTTGCAATGTAACTGACATAAAAAGGTTTATATCCAGCATAGGTATGTTTGTTGTCATAATTGGGTACCCCCTTATCAACAACTGAATAATATCTTACTTGATTTTCGGTAATCCAATAACCGATGTAATCACCCAAACTAATGGAAACTTGTAGGTCGTCCAAATCTTTTTGGTAGATAGCGAATCTGATATTACCCGGTTCATTTTGTATAACTTTGGAATTACCCAAGAAAGCCATATCCGGTTGCATAATTTGCAAATAAGCGTTTACTGATATTGGTGGTAAAAACTCTATGGATTGAGGTACCGCCTCGCCATAAACATCGTCTTGATTTGTTTTTTGTTTGTTTACACGATAGACAACAATGGTGAAATTCATATCACCATCGAGCCATTCACGACCCATACTAACATCCAAATCGAAATCTTCCTGACCGAAAAATTTACCTAATCTTGTGATTGGAACTTGATTTTGTGCCATACTTCTTGATAAATATTCATAATATTATTATATTTAATTTATTTTTGTTTTGGATAGTCAATTAAACGCAAGAGAAAATCAAGCCTTAGATATTATAGATCGTTATGAAGGTGCGAACAACTTTATTCTTAAATTAAAACACAAAAGGGATTCAAATCCTAAATTTTTTCCTAACGCAACTCAAACCGAATATGTGATTAAATATCACAAAAGAGAACCAAAGGTTGCAAAAAAATGGGTACAATTGGACACATATTTTGCGAGTAAAATTGCAAATGAAAAAATGTTTATAGAAGTACCGACACAAATTTGGATAGAAAAACTTTTAGTTGAAAAAGACACCGCTTATCACGTGTGGGGATATTATTTTGAAAATCAGGGTTTACATGATATTTGGATACCAAAAGCCGCGGTAATTAAAGATAATAAAATCAAAAACGTAGAAATTGATTTTGAGAAATACTCACATCGACCATTACTTGAACATCAAAAAGAAGGTGTAAAAACTTTGTGTGAAAACAAAAAGTATATTTTAGCGGATGATTTGGGACTCGGTAAAGCGTTGTCAAACCAAACTTTGATATACACTCCAAATGGGACTAAAAAAATGGGTGATATTATGATTGGTGATAAAGTAATTGGCTCAAACGGAAAACCAATTAATGTGATTGGTGTGTTTCCTCAGGGTATACGAGAGACATATAAAGTTACGTTCAACGATGGATTTTTTATCTTTACCGATGAGTCACATCTTTGGTCAGTATCTTCTTCTAACCATGGTAAAAACTCTAATAATAATAGGTTGAAGAAAACTCTTACATTATCCACAAAACAAATGTATGAAAATCATATTATACAAGATCAAGGTCGTGGATACAATAATTTTAGAACATACTCAATAAACACTCACTATCGAGGGTCTAACGGGGCTAACAAATGGCAAATACCCATAGTAGAACCAATTGAGTTTGAAAATAACGAGGAACTACCAATAGACCCATATCTATTAGGTCTAATTTTAGGGGACGGTCATATCCAAAGTATTTCATGTAGGTTCGAAACTCATCGAGATGATTTCGATGAATTATTTGGTGATTTTAAGATTAAAGAAAATAAACAATACGATAATAAACGAACCTGTTCCATTTCTATCGGTGAACCATTAAAAAATCTATCACTATCTCATACTCGTTCACATAATAAATTTATACCTGACATATACAAATATACGTCTGTAAATAATCGTCTTGCAATACTCCAAGGATTGATGGACACCGATGGCTATTGTATGTTATCTAAAAATGGAAATTTTTGTGGTACAGAATTTTCAACAGTATCTGAGAAACTTTGTGATGATTTGTGTGAAATTGTTCATACTTTGGGTGGAATTGTACGTAAAAGAAAGAGAAAAAGTTTTTATAAAAAAAACGGGGAAAGAATTGAATGTAGACCATCCTACCGATTGAATATAAAACTACCTAAAGGTATGAATCCATTCAGATTAAAAAGAAAATCTGATAGATATAATGAACCACAAAAATATCAAACAGGTAGATATATTAGTAAGATTGAAAAACAAGGTGAATACGAATGTACTTGTATTTCAGTAGATTCTGTAGACAACCTGTATGTTGCAGAACATTGTATTGTGACTCACAATACAACAACAGCCGTAGTCGCATCAATAGAATCCAATGCAAACAAAGTTCTTGTTATTTGTCCCGCATCATTGAAAATAAATTGGAAACGAGAACTCGAAAACTACACTGATAGATCCATATCCATAGTGGAAGGTAAAAAATGGGAGGATGCCGATTACGTTATTATCAACTACGATATTTTGAAAAATTTCCACGCATTAGAAAAAGATTCGGAATCAATAATACGTGACGCAAAATTTGATTTGGTAATAGTTGATGAAGCCCACGCGATTTGTAATGTTCAAGCACAGAGAACCAAACTTGTAAATAACATCAGTAAAATATCACAAAGAACTTGGTTGTTAACAGGGACTCCCGTGACATCTCGACCAATAAATTATTTCAATCTACTCAATTTAGTTGACTGCAATGTTGCTCAGAATTGGATGGCTTATGTCAAGCGTTATTGTAATGGGTATCAGTTCCGTGCTGGTAACAGAAAAATATGGAATGTAAGTGGTGCGTCAAATTTGGAAGAACTTTACGAAAGAACAAAACCCTTTGTGTTACGAAGATTAAAAAACGACGTACTAGACTTACCTGAAAAAATAATTTCTCCAATTTATATGCGATTGAAATCTCGGGAATACGAAGAAGTTATGGGGGAATACTACGAATGGTATGATAAGGGTGGTGAGTCAAATTCTTTAACTATGCAATTTTCCAAAATCGCAAAGGTTAGACAAATTATCGCCAACGAAAAGGTTTCTCAAACCATAGAACTTTGTGAAAATATTTTAGACCAAGATAAAAAAGTGATCATTTTTTGCAATTTTACAGAATCACTTAACACTATCTACTCACACTTCAAGAAGATAGCAGTAAAACTTGACGGATCAACTCCTAAAGGCGAAAGGCAAGATGCTGTTGATAAATTCCAAACCGATGAAAAGGTTAAAGTATTCGTGGGTAACATTAAAGCCGCAGGGGTGGGTCTTACACTCACCGCAGCAGAAACTGTAATTATGAATGATCTATCCTTTCTTCCATCAGACCATTCCCAAGCAGAAGATAGAGCATATCGTTATGGTCAAAAAAATAATGTAGTTGTCTATTATCCAATTTTTGAAAACACAATCGAGGGTATCATATATGATATTTTGGATAAGAAAAAAAGAATTATTAACACAGTAATGGGCGATACAATGTTATTTGAAGGTGATGCTCTCGAAAATATACTTCAATCTATTAACCAAAACAGAAATTAAAAATACTTATAGGAGACACTAAAGTCTTGGTGAGTATGAAGTATTTGGAAAATAAAATTGAGTTAATAGAACAGAAAATTGAGGAAAGAAGAAGATTAATAGAAGAACAAAAAAAATCCAAGATAAAACATGGTAATGTAGTGTTTGAACCATTACCTTATTCTTTTACATCTCTCAAAGCTTTCATCGATCCAACAACAATGAATGTTCATTATACAAAACACTATAAAGGTTATGTTGATAAATTGAACTTAGCGACCAAAGGAAAGAGATATGAAAATATGTCTTTGGAAGAAATTGTAAGTTCGGTCAAAGAAACTGAAAAACCTATACGAGACAACGCTGGTGGGGCCTATAATCATTCGTTGTTTTGGAATATGATGACACCTAACCCACCAAGAATTCCTATGAAACTTGATTCGAGAATAAACTCGAATTTTGGAAGTTTAAAAGAATTCAAAAAAAAATTCGATGAGACCGCTAAAAGTGTTTTTGGATCTGGTTGGGTATGGTTGATACTAAAAGAAAATGGTAAATTAAAAATTGTAACAACACAAAATCAAGATAATCCAATGATGAGTTTTATTAAAGATGGAGGAAAACCACTTCTTGGTTTGGACGTATGGGAACATGCATACTATCTCAAATATCAAAATAGAAGAGACGAATATATCAAAAACTTTTGGAGGGTTGTTGATTGGGATTACGTAAATGATAGATTGTGAATATTTATTGGTTATGAATATTATTGCAGAACCAGAAAGAAGTAAAATGTACAAGAGAATTTATAATCTCTTGGGCGCCCCGTTACGTTCCGTAGAATTGACAGATGAAATGATGGATTCACTAATGGAACTTTCCATTGGAGATTATACCCAATATGTTCAAGATTGGTTAATAGAGTCACAATGGACTTCATTATATGGTCTGAATTTAGACACTCAATCCGTCGCAAATGCACTAGTGAGAAGATCATTGGATTGGGAAACTCAATATACCTATGCCTACTCAAAAATTGTTGGACTTCAAAACTCAGGTCCTTGGGTACTTAAAAAGGATTATTTTCAGTTACAACAAAATCAACAGATCTATGAAATACCAGCAGGAAGAGAACTCAATGAATTACTTTGGTTTTCACCCTCTGAACAAAATAGTGTATTCTTTGACCCATGGTCGTTTGGAGCTCTAGGAGGGCCTGGTATAGGTGGACCCGGTGGATTTGCTCAACCTGGATGGGGAGGAGGGGGATATTTCTTTTTCTCATCTTACGATGTTTTATCTAGACTTCAAGACATCAATATTAAACGTAGGTTGATACAACCTGACGTACAATACAGAGTCACAGCATTACCTGGTGGTAAAAAAGCCGTAATGTTATACAATACACCTGGTGGAAAATTTGACTTCGGGAATTCGGAACTGATGAGAGGTAAAGTGTGGTACTGGTATTATGATACAAACGATGCTGATAGAGATCAGTGTCTGAAAGATAATCCAGACATTGTTAAATTACCATCAGATATTCCGTTAGATGCCCTTTCATGGCAGGATTTGAATGATCCCGCACAACAATGGGTCAGAAGATGGTTGACGGCTTATGCAAAAGAAACTTTAGCTAGAGTGAGGGGTAAATTTAGTGGAAACTTAAAAACACCCGATAGTGAATTACAAATGGACTACACCTCACTCTCTACCGAAGCAAAAGATGAAAAACAAATACTTTTAGAAGAACTCCAAAAAAGATTGGAAAGATTAAGGCCTGAGTTTATAATGAAAAGAGAGGCTGAAATTGCCACAGATCTAAATACACAACTAAAGTTTAGGGCATTTCCAATACCAATAACAACAGTTTAACATATGGCTATTATAAGATCGATACCTAGTGAAAAAATAATCAATGGTATACAAGTTAAAACTTCAGAATTAGCGGTTGTTTCAGAGGAAACATACACCACCAATGGTGAATATGCTATTGTTGTAAAAGGCGTTGGGAATTGTAAAATTACCCTCAACAGTGTCTCTACTGATAGAATTAAAATTAAAGCTTTGACGAGTGTTTTAATTGTTCCTGATATTAACAGAATTGATGAACATTGGGATGAAATCCAAATAGAGACAGGTGCCTGTATAGAACTAGTTTTTGTATATCAAAATTGGTACATACTTTCCTCTGATGGAGTTAAACTTTGGTGATTGATATGATTCTCCCACCCACTTTCAGCTAACTCATAGATGTAGTTTGGGTTCAATCCTCTTCTTTTCCAATAGTCAATTTCTTGTTCAGTTATTTCTAATACATCTTTTTCTAAATTATCTTGATCGGTTTCATTAAAAGGTTGACCATTTATTAGTTCACATTGAAGTGTCGTGAAATATTCTCGTTTTTCAGGATCGGTGATTAACAAAACATCTCGTACCTCAGGTTTAAAAACAACCAAAAGTGGTTCAATACGTTTGTTAAATACAGAAATGGCACGAGGTACATTGTATTCACCAGTAAGATTCGGATTATTATCAATGTCATTTTGACTGACTAAATAACAATTCAATGTAATAGTATCTCCTTTTTTAGCAACGTCACCCTGTGAAATCTTAGTTCCATTATTAACATAATAAATAACATCTCCAAGATTGACATTCATATTATTTTGAATAACAAGTTCCATGTGTGCTTGTCGAGACATAGGATTACCCGCTTTGGTTTTTTGTTTACACCTTTCTTCGTAATCTTTGACACTTTGTTTTATTTTTCCTCTTTGTGCGATTTTAACGAGAGGTATTTCCTTGTTGTAAATCTTGGTAAGATATTCATAATAAAATTCAACAAAATCCTTACCTTTACCTTGAAGGAGTAATTTAATTCCTTTGTCTAGAAAATCCTCTATGTAACCAGGTAGTTTTTTGGATTTAATTGTATTTCCTACTAATTTAATCTTACCTTTTTCAGTCAAAAGTGCATAATTTTTTCTTGCAATATTAATACAACTCGGCCACACACCATCATTATCTAAGGCCATTTCACCACGCATAAATATGTCGTTGTATTCGGCAATGTCTGCCGCGGCTCCTTTATACTCCTTACCTTGTTTAACTTTCCAATTATTACCTCTACCAATGTAAACTCTATCTTCAACACCTTTAGGTGCTGAAAAGTTGATACCATCGGTGTCCATCACTAAAGGCTCATAACCACGAGCCATAAAAAATTTTGTCATTTGTCGTAGGTATTGTCGTCCTGTACAAGTTATTTGTTCTCCCATATACATGTCACCCCAAGCGAAAACTTGAGGTGCTGACAGAGCTCCAAACATACTGTTGATGAATATTTTGATAGGTAATTGTTTTCTATCGTAAGATTTAGATTTCTTTGAGTCTGAATCTGAAAATTCTTCAGCAAGTTGTTTGTATAAAATACGAGTATCACGAAAATACTTTAGAAATCCTCTAAGAGCACCTGTTACATCACAATCGGGAAAAACTTCGTGTACTAATTGGATAGACGGATAAAGCGAACTAAAGTCAAGTTTAAGAACATTTGTAGAATACCCAACCTTGATTAACCGTGACAAACCACCTACAAAATCTTTTTTCTCTTGTTTTTTAGGAATAGCAAGTTTGTGTTTATAAGACCAAGCAAGCATGATCATTTTCCACAAGGTTGCAGTGCCCATAGTTAATACTCTTTCATATGTAGTTGGGACCAATGATGCAAGTAAAAAAGAACCTTGATTGAACTCTTCATCAACTCGAAGTGTTTCATCTAGATCATCGTCAAGATACATCTCAACGATTTTGTCACCTGTTACTTTTTCATAAACAGAAGGAAATCTTTTATCCAAATTTTCGAATTCAGGAATGTCGGCTCTCTTATATTTCCCATTGTTAATATTCAACCAATATTCCTCTTTCTTTTCATACATCTTACCAATGTTCTGATGGTCTATGTAAATACGATTTGGACTTTCTAATTCTAAGTATTGAGTAATGTATTTAAGACCCGCACTTTTAATATTCGAATTTATTGCTTGAGCTCGTCTTACTGCGTGAAGTATATCTATCACATTATAACCCCACATACCAATTTGATTATATTTCTCTACCTCATTGGCTAATTTTAGTAATTGTTCTTTTTGTGAGAAATGTCTTTCAGGGTTTAAGGTTATACAAATTTTTTTCATATCTAACCCCAAAGCCTTCGACCTCTCAATGATCCAATGCCAGTCAAAGTTAAAACTATTATATCCAGCGATAATACTCGGATTTAGTTTATGAATTGTTCTAAAAAATTCAATCAATCCTTGTTTCTCTTGTTCTTCTGTAAGACATTCAATCACTTGATGAAAACCTTTGTTTGTTTTCATACCGATCATAAATATACGACCATCTTTTGGATCAAGTGTGGTGGTCTCTAAGTCAAATCCAAATCGAGTAATATCATTATATTCTTCATAACCTTTAAACAACCTTTTTTCTTTTTGAATAAGATATTGCTCAACTGGTGGTAAGAGTAGAAACTGATCTTTAGCCGCCTCACCCCAAGGATCTATACCGCCCTCACGAAAAAATTGAATTAAGTTTCTGTATCCTTTGAGTGATTTTACAATAAAAGTAAGACCCTGATTCAGTCTGTCATTGTCATAAGTTTCTAATTTTTCAATCAGAATTTTATGTTTGGACATCGCTTCTTTTTGGTTGGCTTTAGATCCTTTGTAGAAATTTAAACTACGTAGATCACCAACCCAACAGAAAGGTATAAAAGTATCTCTTACGATTTGTTTTCCCTTACCAGGGATTTCTTTAATCTTACAGATTTCTTCTGTAGCATAATCGAATTCCAAAGCAACAATATACTGCTCAGGATCGTTTCCCTCCAAAAAATTTTTGATTTCCTCCGTTGTAATCATTTTACTTATACCTTTTCAACTATAAAGGTAATAAAAAACCCGTCAACAACAAGGACTATCTATGATAAAACTTTCTTGAATAAAGATGTTGAGTTCTTCCCTTAGTGGTAAAATAAGATCACCATCTTCCGATTTGATTAAAAATTGACCTTTGTATGTACCAACTTTATTGGTATCTTTTTTCGTGAATCTAAAATATACATAATATTCTGTCTGAGCATTTTCGTCTACACTAGTCAGTTCAACAATATAAGCAGGTTTAGACACAATTTTGGGTATACCCGTTTCACTATTAATCATCGTGAAAAAAATAGATGATGTTTCTAATAATTGCATAAATTGTTGATATTCACTACGACCATCTTTGACCACTTGCATTTTCAGAAGTGGAAGGTTTGCATTTTTATTTATGTAAAAATTCATTAAATATTTTTACAATAAATACACGTTAAGATTCTTTTCTTAAATTTCCAGAATAGTGTTCAAAACGATTGTGTTCCGTAGGTGTCATTAATAATAATGCGGGTTTTATCTTTCCAACTTTAGTTTCTTGAAAAATATGACTCATCCAAGTTTGTTCGTAGGGATGTGCCCATTTTGTATCTAAAAACATTTTTTTATTTCCTTCTTTGGAAACTACTTGTGGCCAATTAGAATAATAAACTTCACCTGTCACATATGGTATTCCATTGTGAGATCTAATGTTTTCATAATTTGTTCTTGGTGCGTTTTGGTCTATTCCGTGTTTTGGTAATTGAGTATTATTCGGAAAGAATTTTTCTCTTATGGTTTGAGGTACATTGTACCAGGACCATTGTACGCCATTATCTCCGAAAAATTCTGAATAATTAAATTTAAGAAAATCAAAGTCGTGTTTTTGAATAATTTGCAAAACGTTATTATAAAAGTTGTTGACATATCTGTTAAAACCATTTCTACAAACTTCACCTTTTTTGGTATAAAAAAACATATCGTCTTCAAAAAAGAAATAATAGTCAAAATTATTTAAATCGGCGTGTTCCGCAATAAATTGTCTTCCACCACAAATACCAAGATTATCTTTTTTAATATGAACAAAATCAAACTCCTCACACAATTCACTGTACCTCTGAAAAGTACTTTCATCGCTCGAATTGTCTAATAAAAACTTTTTTGGACCATCTATAAACTGACAATCATACTGTATCATCGATTCAATGAGAGTCTCAAATTGTTTCGGACTATTAAATCCAATTACGTACAACCCAACGTTCAATTCTTTCGATGATTTTGATACTTTGGGGCACATCGATAATAATTTTTGATTATTATTTTTTACATCTTCAAAAAACTTTGACAATAATCCGTTAGATTCAATTTCGAAATATCTATATGTCTCACAGTATTTGTATAAAAGTATTGTAAACAAAGATTCTTCAGTTCCCATAAACCCAGAATTCAAAGTTTCTTTCATTAGACTATAATACTGAGAATTAAACTCACTTATTAACTCTTTAGGTCCACCAAAAAAACCTCCTCTACAAACTTTATCTATTTTTTCACCAACCATAGAACACATATGTTCATAATTAAACCCATGAATTTCAGATTCAGCTTTGTAAGGAAAAGAAACAAAACTTATAAAGTTATGTTCACCCAAATTTTCGATAACATTGTCATGTGTAAAATACCCACTATGTACGGTATTTGTCAACCCAGCATCTATCCAAAATAAATAATTTGAATTAAATTTATCTAGTATTTTTGCATCGTGTAACAAAAAAACTTTACTCATCACTAAAGGATTGTACATATCTAATTTAGCCTGAGTCGAATCTGTTAACCACCCAACTTGATTATACCAATTTGGATTGGTTCTTATTTTTTGTATGATATCATAAAATTCGTTTTTAAACCAAGAAAGTTCTCTAACAATAAATTGAGTGTTTTCAGGACTTCTTCTCGCCATTACAAATTCTTCTAACTCACGATCCCCAAATATAATAAAATTATAATTAGATTTTAAGAGTTGTTCAAATTTATTTAAATAATGTTCGTACCCTCGAGACCACCCAACCGACAAATCAGATCTACCAATATTCCAGAGACCTGTTACTAAAGTTGTTTTATTATTGCTTTGCATAATTTGTAATTCTTTGTTTTTATTTAAAATTTCTTGATTTAAAGACATCTTATTTGATGAGTCTTTATAGAATAAAGATTGTCTTCCATTAAAAAGTGGGATATAACCATCCTCAATTAATCTAGGTGTAAGTAACTTGTCTTTACCACCATCTAGTGTGTTATAGTCTGTGTCATCAATAAGAATTAAATGCACACTAGAAAGTTTATCACGAGCAATTTCATAACATTCTAGATGTTTTTCAGCATAATTTGGTACTCCTTTATCCCATCCATCTAGAAATAAAATGTCAATAGTTTCAGAAAATTCACGTAAAAATTCTAACCCATCTTTTGGAATATGTAAATGAAGATTTGTTGGTTTTTCTAAATTCAAGTTATTATAACACCAATTAACACCATCAATACACTTTTCATCGATATCTACCGTGTGAACATCAAACCCCGCATCAGTCCAAAAAAAAGTACTATGACCATCCCCACAACATGGTGGTGATAAAAATGGATCATTTTGATTGTAAAAATAATCTATACATTTCTGAGTAGCTGATATTCTTGTTGAACCAATTTCAACTAGGGTTTTTAATTTTAATAATTTAGCAATCTCAATTGTTTTTTTTAAATATGGAGCAGGTTTCGATCTTAAAAAATCGTAGTCATTTGATGATAAATCATCGTGATTCCAAAATTTTTTGTCTATTTTAAAATCATTTAAAATTTTGTAAATTTCATTCATAAAAATTGTTTTAACGCTCCAAATACCCAAGTTTATAATAAATGTTATGGTTGTCAGGGACAGATTCCGTACGAAACCAAGAACATCCGCCAGATTCATTTGCAATATGACCTAGTATTGGAAAAGATTCTACTCTAGGGTTAAAATCAGTATCACCACTATATGATATAACATATTTTTTTATATTATTTTTTCCCAAATATGCAGAAATAATCATATCATCATTCCAATTTCCAATTGCAAAATCTTTAAAATCAGTATCAAAGAAAGATCTTTTATACGAAATAGTTTTATATCCTTCTAAAATTTTAACTCTCACATCTTTATTCATAGTAGTACAAAAATGACATGTACCATCTATAGCACCCATGCCAGCAAAACCTATTGCACAATCAGAATATTCATTTCTTTTAATTAAATGATACTCTATAAATCCATCCATATAATTTAAATCATCATCGACGGTTATTATAATTGTTTCGGGATCTGAAATTCTATCAATTGTTGGTATAAGTTTAGTTATAGAACCATAATCATCGGTTCTAAAAATTTTCAATTTATTATTATCATAATTTTCTAACCAACTCGGTATTATGTATTCCTGACCAGATTTAACATTATAATAGGGTATGTTTAAATGTAATTCATAGTTACTATATGATAAATTTAATAAAACATCTAAAACTGGTTTTAACCCACCATTTGTATGAATAGAATTTAATCTATTTGGAATAGTAGACATTGTCAAAATGACTAACCTATCATTAATTAATATTTTAGGAGACTCTTCAGTATCAATTTTTATAATTGAACTTTCTTGGAAATTATTTTCTTGTTCTTTTAAAAACAAAGTCTGTCTACCATTGAATAGTAATTTATAACCATTATCAATCAAGTATGGAGTTAGTAAATGATCTTTACCTCGAATTGTATGAACAAAATCTGTATCATTTATTAAAATTAAATGAGTTGGTGCTAACTTATTTTGTATTTTTATAAAAAAATTTAAATAATTTTCAGCACAATTTGGACTTCCAATTTCCCAAGCATCTAGATATAACAGATCAATAGTTTGATTAAAATTTTCGACAAACTCAAAAGCATCCATAGGAATGTACAACTTCAAATTATCAGGAACACTAATGTTTAAATTATTATAACCCCATAAAACACTATTTACTCTGTTTTCATCAATATCAACGCTATAAACATTAAAATCTTCCTTTGTAAAAAAAAAGGTACTGTGACCATCAATACAACATTGTGGTGATAAAAATGAGTTATTAAAGTTATAGAAATAATCTAAGCATCCTTGAGTCACAGCATAAGTTGACGAACCCAATTCCACTACATTTTTTAAATTTAGTTCTTTAGCTATTTCGATAGTACATTTTAAATATGGAGTAGGTTTTGACCTACGGAGCTCTTGTTCTTCGTTTGTTAAATTAGAATATTTCCAATATTTTTTATCTACTTTAAAATCTGATAAAATTTTTTGAATTTTTTTAGAAAGCATAATTAAGATAATTTGTTTAAATCTATTAGTTTTTTTAAAATATCTACATTAGAATCTATTGTACCATTTTTTTTGAACCAATTGTAACCATTAGTACTAATATAATTTAAAAATTCTAAATTATGTATATTTTCTTCATACTTTTCAATCAAAAGATTAATTTGTTCCTCGGGATTAGTTACTTTTGGAACTGATAAATAATGAAAATTTGGTATAAGAGGGTCATGAAAAGTTTGAGATAATTCAGGTCTAAGTAATACAGATCCGACTGATAAAATTTCCATATCACGATTACAAATTTCACCAGCGCCATTAAGACTTAAACATATTTTTGAATCGTATAGTTCTTGAATATAAAAGTCTGGATCAAATCCCCTATGTTCCAAAAAAATTTCGGGGTGTGCTTTTGACATAGAAAGTCTTTCACCATATAAAGTTCCTCTGAATTTTAATTCATTGTTTGGTTTTTCTTCTATTTTTTTTAACGTTTTTTGTGAAGATAAGTTCTCAAAATTAACACCATAACAAGTATATGAGAAAGGTATGTGTTCTAAATTACCATATACTCCAGAAGATGTTATTAAACCAAGACAATTTTCCGTATCCCAATCATGATAAGAAGTCATGAGAGAAGCGGCATTGTCCCAATATGAAATTAAAAAATATTTTGAATTTTCTAAATTTCTGACAGTCATAATATGTGGTGAATAAGGCCCACACACATTCCTATTTACCATTCTACCACTATTTTGATAAATAGTTTCAATTGTAGTATGATTAGTTACAAACCAGTTGTAATATCTGTTATACACATGTAAAGTCGCCCAATCGGTGTGCGGGTTTTCAAACGTAATTTGTACTTTCATTCTTTGTCAATTGGATAATTTAAATGTATTCTTTCGAATTCAAATTCAGTCGATCTATTAATGAGTCCGTAGTATAAAAAATTAGAGTGCCATCCTAAAATTGATAATTGATAAAATTTTTTAGGTCTTGTCAAACTTACCATTTCTGCCAAATTATCATATAATCTATCTAATAATATCTCATCCGAGATGTGTTTATTAAACCAATAATATGTATGATCGTTAGGTAATATGTTTATATTTGAATATTCATACGTATGGGCATTATCGATTTTTGCTAAACTTTCTAAAATATACTGATTATTTGTACCAACATGGAAATTACCACCTTTATTTATTATAAAAGTTTTGAGATCTCTAACAATATTTTTTAATTCTTGAGTTTCTCGTCTGTGCCAATCTACATATCTAATATGTAAAAATTGACAATCTTCAGGAATTTTTGTAAAAAATTTATCACATTTGGTGTAAACTTCGTGATTAAATTTAGGGAGAATATTTGGTTTTGACGTATTTATTTGACCTTGCCCTGCAATCTCTATAACTCTATCGGTATTATAATTTGGAGTCATTGGGTAGTCCATTGGTTTTTCATCTAAATAGATATCCCACCAATGTTGTCCTGGTCCAGGCCCGTATTGTGTTGCAATATACTTTAAATCTCCAATAGTTTGATCTTTTATAGTATATCTTCTTACTGATATATCATCAAAAACTTTGAAAGAATTAATATCAAAAATTTTTTCAAATTCAGTAAATCCTATAAATTTATTTTCGATTGGGGGATTAAAACTTAAAATTAATTCTGTTTTAAATCCTTTTTCTTTAAAAAAATTAACAAAATTTGTATATTCAGTAGCAGCACAATAAAAATCCCCCAATCCAGTTCCCCAATTATGTTGTATTAAAATTTTCATCTAGTACCAAATATGATTTATAGGTTTATTATAGTTATCTCCAGGAAAAACTTCACCGACACAGTAATTAGAAGGGTCAGTAAGAGGAAAATTTTTAATAAAGTGAGAACAATGTGTTAAATGTGAATTTTCAAAAAAATCTTGAGAAATTTTTCTTATAAAAAATTGATCAGATCCATAATAGTTACCATGATTCCATTTTTGTAATTCGTCTGACATGATTAATCTTTCATTTTTCTTCATACCCCATAATCCACCCATTACATCAGAATGATTTACATTGTCTCTTATGTCATGAAATAGGTAATCAGATTCCATAAAAATATCAACACATTTTTTTTCACGATAAGATAATCTTGAATCACTATCCCTACTTAACATTACATCAACATCGGGGTCATCTATTGCTAAAAATCTCCAAGTCATAGACGGGTAATCCTCTATTTCTTCTTTGAAAACTAATTCACAATTTTCATAGTTTTTGTAATATGATATAAAATTTGAACTCAATAACGTTGAACAATAAATTCTACATATCCAATTAGGGTATATTATTTTTGCTAACTCTAAGTTGCAAATCATTCCGTTCAGATATTTCGGATCATCCCCATACAAACAAAATGATATTATTTTTTTCATAAAAATCTGTTATAGTATGAACTTTCTTTAGATATGTTATATTTTTTAAATAATTTATTAATAAAAGTTTTGTTATTTTGATGTGTGTTTAGATTAAACTTACCCCATCTAATTATTTCTGAATATAAAAAAAATAAATAATCATCTTCTCCATTGTGTTCATCAAAAGCGTAATTGGTATTCAAACTATGTTTTTTGAAACAAACATTTTTAAAATTATAGTCATAAAATTCTTTATCTTGATAATATTCACCGTTATTAGAACCTCGTGACATTCCTTTTTTATTTAAAATATTTGATGTGTCCATATTATGTAATGCCAAATTTTGATTTTTTTGTAAAAACTCTTTTAAAGATTCTCTTTTCCAAATACATGGTTGGACTGAATACATATAAAAATAACTATTATCAAAAATCATCAATTTTTGATTTTCTAAACCATAGTCTGTGTAATTTATATCTAGTTCTGACCAATCATAACTATAACTCATAAACGAAAAATAATCAATTTTTTGATCAGACATAACTTTTATTAAATTTCTAATATTATCCCATTTTATTGGTTTAGTAACAACATAATCGTCTAACAAAATCATAACATAGTCAGTCTCAATATTATCTAATAAATTCAAAATTGTTTTACCATAATGGTATCCACCATCTGAAAATGGAACATTTGAATCAAACAATTCTATATCAAAATTTTCTACTAAATGTTTAGTTTCTATATTAAAAGCATTACTGACCAAGTATTTTTTAATTTGTTGATCTCCGCAGTTTTCAAAAAAACCATCCAATGCAATTTTAGCAATTGGGATGTAATTTTGATTTGTATACATTATAAAAGTCAAAAAGTTATTTAGTTCCATTTTATTTTTTTAAAAATTTATGAGGATAATCACTGCATATTCCATAACATAATTCTATGGGATCATTGTATATTTCTGGTAATACCGCAATACTATTTTTAATTGGTTGTTTTCCAGGATATACCCAAAGGTATCCTTTAGATGTTAATGTAACTGTATCCTTTTCGTGCCAAAAATAATTCAAGTCATGACTATTTTTATTAAAAAACGATATAGCCTCTATATTTTTACAATGAACCCATAACTTATGCGTTCTATCACTTAGCCAATTTATCTCAATTTGATACTGAGGTGCGTCATGTCCCAAATAAAAATTACCGTCAACAAACCAAACATCAACTTCAACTTCATATCCCAAAGTAAATGTTTCTGTGATATAGTGTGGAGAGTTTTCTCTTATTTTATTTGGACCATTGATATTACCTCGATGTGAAATTAAAATCATTTGAAATTTTCTAAATAATAATTTAAATCTTCTGGGGTACCTAACCCCCACATACCTTGTACGTTAAATATTCTGATTTGTTTATTATCCTCTATTGCTTGATTAAAAACAGGACAGACATAAAATTCATTGTTTACCCTGATATTTTTATCTATCATTTTTTCAGCATATTTTACAAAATCAGATCCATATTTCCAATAATAGTAACCAACAGTAGCAATATTTGATATTGGATTTTTTTCCGCAACTTCAGTTACTAATCCCAATTCATTTACTTTAGCAAAAGACCACTTTGGGTGAGTGGACTCAAAAGTTACTATTCCTCCATCACAGTCTGTTTCTTGCATCTTATACATAAATTCACTAGAGTCCCATTCTACAAATTGGTCTGAGTTTGCAAAAAATAAAGGTGAGTCATTATTAATATATTCTTTAGCAAGGAGGGCTGTACAAGCAGCTCCTTCTGTAATTCCGTTAACTTCTATAATTGTACAGTTTGGTGTAATTAAATTGAGTAATACGTCTAAATTATATTTTTCTCTATGACTTTTTTGAACTATGTAAATGAAATTTGCTTCTATATTCAAATTTCTAACTACTAGTTCAATCATAGGTTTGCCTTTTACATCAATTAGTGGTTTTGGAAAAGTATACCCAGCTTTTTCAAATCTAGATCCCGCACCAGCCATAGGAATCAACACATTCATATTTTGGTTTTTCCATTTCATTATTTTAAAATTTACATTATTAATCTTATTAATCTCATTTAAAATATAATTTATATTAATGTCTGATGGTGATTTAATTCTTAAAACATGAGAACCACTTGAATTTGCGGCAATAAGTCCATATGGTGAGTCTTCTAAAATTAAATTTTCGTGTGGTTTTATACCAAGTTCAGACATTACATTCCAATACATTTCAGGATGAGGTTTACTATTTTTTACATCTTCATTTGATTTAATAACATCTACATAATCAATAACATCTAATTTACATAAAATCGAATATACGGTTTTACGTATACTGTTAGAACATACTGCAATTTTGTAACCTTTTTCTTGTAGTAATTTAAAACATTCACAAATATTATAATTTGGTTTGATATCAGAAAGATATTCTAAAGTTAATTTTTGTTTATTAACCCAAATTTCATTAAAAAGACTTTCAGGAAGTCCTTTATTCTTATGTAGTAATTCTAACTTTTGTTTGGTTTTTAAACCATCATAAATTGATAAATGTTCTTCCCATGAAATTGCATAAGACCCTAGAGCATTATTAAGGGCTAAATAATGAATATGTTTTGTTTCTACAAGAACTCCGTCTAAATCGAAACTTATTAATTTTATCACTAATTATTAAAATAATTAACTTACGGTTGAATAATCTAACTGTCCAGTTATTCTATCACACCACCCTTTAGATTCTGAGTGAGGCCATACAACCCAGTATTTTGGTTTATGAGATGTTTGGAATTCTCTCCAAACTTTACAATACCCATCTGGGTCGTTCATCATACGTGCAATTTCATGTGTATCAGCATCTTTTCTGTAAATTGTCTCATCATTTTCATCATGAAACGCCACTACCCAAAAATTGTAATCCTTTTCTGGTACTTGTTGATACCCAATATCTATACAATGTTTGAACACTAAAGCAAAGTCATTTTTCCAATCTTCTTCAGTTTCGTAATTATACGGATTTGGAGGATAATTTTTATCTAAAGTGTATTGTTGTATTGCTCTTTTTTCAAAGAGTAATCCTGAATATTTTTCATAATCTTTTAGAGATCTTATTTTACCAAAACCATATGGACCGTCATGCCCTTCCTGTTTAATATTATCCATTCCAAATAATTTTCTATTTATATCATGAGATACGTTATTTTTTTGTACCCAATTTCCATCATCATCCCATTGTTTGGTTCTTCCTTTTCTAGTATATTCATGCCAAATTAAAACTTTGTGTGGATGAAATAAATCATATCCCCAAGTATAAGCTCTTGCAGCTATAGATATTTCTTCACCATGAAAATAATATTCAGGATTGTGTTGAACTTCTTTACTAAATTTACCTAGTGTAAAGGCATAGTGTGCTGAATAAAATCTTGAAGGAATTGGTTCAGTTAATTCTTGCCAATTTGGTATTGTTTCAGGTAAAAAAAACACGGCACCTTCAGGAATAAATCTATCGAAAACCATTCTCCAAGGTTCTTGAACACGAGCAGCAGGATCTCTATCAGGATCAAATGATGAGACGTAACCGGTTAATAATGGTTTTTTGTATCCCTTTTTTTGAAGTTGTTTAATCATAGAAATCATTTCAGTGTCCCAACCTTTGGCAAACCTCATATGTGAATCTATTTGAAGTGTATATTCTTCTTTTTTATACAATTGTTGTACTTGATTTCTAGCCCAACAAACTCCTTTAGATTCGGTATAAGGAATATTTAATATTCTAAATCTATCATCCAACATATATTCAGATAAATCGTCAAATTTATCTTCTGGGTGAAATTGACGTGCAACACCAAAAACTAAATTATTTGGCTTATCTGCATTGTCTATACAACTTTTTATTGTTTTAATTAATTCAGGATCTCTATAAGACGCTATTTGTACAAATATTTTCATATTAATTTTTTAAAAAAAAATACTTACATGTTTTTATTTGTAAATGGTTTTGATTTGTTTTTAAAATCAAAAAAATACAAATTACTAAAATTAAGGACAATTCCAAGTCCCACCACTTGGTATACAATTTGATCCTTCAATAATAAATCCATCCCAAGTAGGTGGACCATAAGTTTGACCTGAATAAATTAAAACTATATTATCTTTTATTGCACAGAATGTACCTGATGGGTCGCCTGCTATAGCAATACTATTTTCTTCAACTGTACATCCAGTATAATTAAGGACATCTTCACTACCAGCATCTGGTGTGTTATAAGTGTAACAATAACAAGACACTTGTGTCTGAGTTGGTGTTTGCGTATTTGTTTGTGTATTTGTTGGAGTTTGAGTTCTAGTAGGAGTGTTAGTTGGGAATGATGTTCTTGTAAGAGTCTGCGTAATTGTTGGTGTTTGTGTTTTTGTTGGTGTATTTGTTAGAGTTT
>B570J29032_109959304_pt1 | contig 21794 bp, 15 predicted proteins | sample LakMenEpi16Nov12_FD_29032 | JGI IMG/M metagenome (IMG submission 29032) | reverse complement strand
AAGCCCGGAGGAGCTGTAATAGTTGCACCTGCAGCACCACAAGTAGGGATTAAAATACTGTTTGTTCCCGCCGGGAATAAATTACCATTTCCTATAATGGTCATTGGTTGACATAACGCGTCAAAATAAACATAACCAAAGTGTCCACTGTAGGCGCAATCAATGGCATATACATCTAAGGTTACATTAAAACCTAAATAGGGAGATAAATCGATAGATGAAGGAACCCAGGTAGGATTAAATGCATATCCTCCATTTAACTGAAAGCCTGGTGCGGGAGGACCGCAAGCACTACCTGCTGCAACAGAAATATTTGGGCAAGCTAGAACGGTTGATGTGCCTGAAGCTGTGTTAGTAATGGTTACACGAATGTTAAAACCAGGTTGAGCACAACAAGGATGCGATGGATCCTCAATTACAGCCCTATAGGCATACCTAAAAATAGCGTTAGCGGGAGAAACTAAATATGTTTTCGATAAACGAAGAACTTTAGCACCAGAAGAGGCATCATTCAATCTAATAAAACAACTCCCGGCCGGTTGAGTTCCTGCACTTGCTGAGAAATAAGATGAAACAACATTATTAGGCGCTAACATAAATGGGTCTACTATAGGCGCATTAAAAACTGTATAGGTAGAGGCTGGTCCAGTTGCAAACGGAGTACAATAATCGGCTGTAAAGTCTTGGAATAAAGTCCAACCACCTACAGCGCCGCCTATTTGTGGGCCTGGGTTAACATCATTATTTTCAAAATCTTCATTGTTACATGCTCCAGAGCTTGGTAAAAGACTTGTTTTGAAAGCAGAAGCAAGCGGAGTAATAGGATTGACAATTTTTGGATAAACAGTTTTTAAATTGTACTTTTCTTTGATAAACGCACGTTTTTGTTTATACATATATACTTTATACTCTTCACCATACGCGCCTGAGTTAAGTGCATTTGATTTAGCAATAGCTTCATCAAATCCGGCTAGAGAGTCATTTGTAAAGATGTAGTTTTTTATGCTTTTTAATTTTGCATTTTGCGCATTAGCATAGTTTGCACCTAATACAAGGGCCACTATGAGCGTTAACAGGTTGGGTTTAATTTTCATGAAATGGATGTAATTAATTCGATAAATATAAATAATAAATTGCAATTTACAATTATTGTGCCAAAAATAAAAAATTGTTAATTTAAGCTTATTTAGAACTAAAAATAGCCAAAAAAATTAACAATTAAAGCAACAGGCATTAGCATAAATTCAAATTATTCATGTATTTTTACTGTACCATGAAGAAATTATCATTAGTTGTATTGTTGTTTGGTTGCGGAAACATCTTAAAATCGCAAATGGTTTACAAAGATGTGGCCGGGATATTTTACAAACGCTGCACATCTTGTCATCACGAAGGAGCCAATAACTATTCATTTATGACCTATAGTAAAACTAAGCCATTTGTATCAAGTATAATGGTTGATTTGAATATAGGCAAAATGCCACCTTGGAATGCGGATACACTTTATACAAGATTTCAACATGAGAGAATTATTACAGCCAGTGAAAAAACTAAAATATTAAATTGGATTACACAAGGCGCATTAGCTGGTGATACTACTCAAGCACCTCCACCACCTGTTTACAATAATAATTATCAATTGATTGGAACACCAGATTTGGTTTTGGGGATAGGACAATTTACCAGCACCGCAACAAGTGCCGATAAATATTATTGTTTTTCAATCCCATCAACGTTAACACAAGACAGGGTGTTAAGAGCGTTTGAAATTGTACCCGGCAATAAGGCAATGGTGCATCATGCTGTTATTACCGCAGATACAACAGGAGCATACACGAGTGATTTATCAGGAAATTGTTTTAACATTCCTGGTAATTTAGGAATTGGAACTTATGCACCCGGCACAGCAGCTACTGTATTACCGGGGGATTTGCCAATCAGAGCCGGCATAGTTTTAAAAGCAGGAAGTAAAATTATTATCCAAATGCATTACCCTAAAGGAAGTGCAGGACAAGTTGATAGCACAAAGATTAGAATGTTTTTCTATCCGCAAAATGTAACAAATTACAGAAGAGTGCACGTAACTACGCCACTTCAAAACTGGAGCATGATTATTAATGCAAACACAACTCAAACTTACAGTGCTTACTACCCATCAGCTACAACTAATCTTACGGGAAGTATTTCTGCATATGCGATGATGCCACATTCACATCTTATATGTAAAACTATAGTTAATTACGCTTATGTCCCTGGTGTTGATACAATTAAATTAGTTAGAATTAATAATTGGGATTTTCACTGGCAAGATTATTACACATTTAAAAAGTTGGTTAAAATCCCAACAGGCTATCGTTTGTTTTCAAGACATTCTTTTGATAACACCAGTTCAAATCCACATAACCCATTTAGTCCTCCTCAAACGATTATGGCAGGTACCAGCACAGATAGTGAGATGCTCTTTGACGGTATGATGTACATGACATACAAGCCGGGAGATGAGTTAGTAGATTTGGAAGCCATGCTAGGAACAGATTCTCTATTGGTTGGTGTGAAGTCTAATGACCTTTCAAACAAAAAAATGTCAGTAGCGGTATTCCCTAATCCATTTAAGGAGTCAATTACATTCAGAATTCCGTTAAAGCAAAGTTCTGATGTTGAGTTGTATATCTTTGATGTTGTAGGTAAACTTGTTTTTTCAAAAAAATTAGTTAATCAATCTGAATCTTTGATAGATTGGCAGTGGAATGGAAAAAATAGTAAAGGAGAAGAGCTTCCAAAGGGCCTTTACATGTATAAAGTAAAAACTAACCATTACACATCAGAAAATAAGGTGCTAAAGGATTAATTAGTAAATTAATTTAACGCTAGGGCCGTAAAATTTAGGTTGTTTATTTAGAAGTAAATCGAGAAAAACTTTTACTCTTGCAAAATATTCTCTAACATAGGTGCCAATACCAAGTGATTGCGAAACGTCTTTAGCACAAAAGCCGTAGACAAAAATATTTTTTTGTTGTGCTATGTAAATAGCTCTTTCATTATGGAATTGTTGTGATATAACTATAGCACTATCTTGGTTGAAAATTGCTTTTAGCCGAACCATTGAATCAAAAGTTCTGAAGCCAGCGTAATCTAAAAAGATAATAGAGTCAGGAATGCCCATTTCAATCAAATCATCTTTCATATCCTGAGGTTCATTATAATCAATTTTACTATTGTCTCCTGAAAGAATTAGTTGTTTAATTTTATGATGAGCATACAGATTATGTGCTGCAATGATTCTGTTCTCATAAAACGGATTAATGCTTCCGTTGCCCAAGTATTTGGATGTCCCTAAAACTAAACCTGTTTTTACCGGTTTAATTTTATCAACATCAGAAAACAGAAACGCCTTGGATTGAGTTTTAATTATTCTATTAGCAAAAAAAACACAAATACTAAAAGAAACTAACAAAAGAGCCATGAATCTGACACTTTTTTTAATAAAAATCCCCATGTTGGGTTTCATAAAATTTTGGTAGAAAACGCTGAAATATTAGTTACCGAAATCAGATAAAAACTTAATTCTCAGCATTCTGATTTCTTCCTCTGTGTAATCATTTTCTCCTAGTTCACGCATGGCTTCACTAATACTATCGTTTTCGCTTTCTTTGAAATAGGCCATCACTTCTTCTTGTTTTTCTTCATCAATTTCTTCTTCAATAAAATAATTGATGTTTACTTTTGTTCCGCTCTCCACTATTGTTTCAATTTCTGTAAGCAAATCCGGCAATTTTAGGTTTTTACTTTTTGCCATGTCGTACAAACTAATTTTACGGTCGATATTTTGTATGATGTAAACTTTTAAACCACTTTTGTTTACTACAGATTTAATAACTATATCCGTAGGGCGTTCAATTTCGTTTTCCTCTACGTACTTCTTAATTAAGTCGATAAATGGTTTACCAAATTTTGCAGCCTTACCAGAACCAACACCACTTATTTTGGTTAGTTCTTCTATTGTAATAGGGTATTGAATAGCCATCTCTTCTAAAGATGTTTCTTGGAAAATGACATATGGTGGAAGGGCTTTGGCTTTGGCAGTTTTTTTAACCAAGTCTTTAAGCATGGCGTATAAGGTTTCATCTGCTGCTCCACCACCTGCTTTACCGCCTACTTGGATATCTTCATCAAAATCACTTTCAGCATTGCTGTAATCATGATCTCTTGTGAATTTAATACTGCTTGGTTTTTTAAGGAAGGCATGACCTTTTTCTGTTACTTTAACAATGCCATAATTTTCGATGTCCTTAGCCAAGAAACCATTTACAATGGCTTGTCTTAAAACTGCTAACCAATACTTATCATCTTTATCATCCTCAATACCTTCGCCCCAAGTTTTGAAACTATTATGTTTATAGGTTTTGGCTGTTGCTGTTAACACACCCATTAAAATGTTATTGATGTCTTTAATTTTATGTTTTTCTTTTGCCTCAACAACGGCTTTAATGGCAAGTTGTAAATCATCCTTCGCTTCAAATTTTTGTTTAGGATGCCTGCAATTGTCGCACATGTCAGAGCATTTTGAATCATCATACTCTTCACCAAAATAGTGTAAAATAAATTTTCTGCGGCAACTGCTGGTTTCTGCAAAGGCGGCGGTTTCGCTTAACATTTGTTTTCCAATTTCCTGTTCGGCAACCGGTTTATCCTTCATGAATTTTTCCAACTTCACAATGTCATCATAGCTGTAAAAAGTAACGCAATTACCTTCACCTCCGTCACGGCCGGCCCTTCCCGTTTCTTGATAGTAACCTTCCAATGATTTTGGAATATCATGGTGGATGACATACCTTACATCCGGCTTATCAATCCCCATTCCAAATGCAATCGTTGCAACAATTACATGAATGTCTTCCATTAAAAAGCCATCCTGCGTCTTTGCACGTTCTTTAGCATCCAAGCCAGCATGATAAGCGTGTGCTTTTATGCCATTGACCTGCAGTGCCTGAGCGATTTCCTCGACTTTCTTGCGGCTTAAGCAATAAATGATTCCACTTTTACCGGAGTTTTGTTTAACGTATTTAATGATTTCTTTTATTACATTTTGCTTGGCTCTAACTTCATAATATAGATTGGCGCGGTTAAATGATGACTTAAAAAGTGTGGCAGTCATCATACCCAAATTCTTTTGAATATCTTGTTGAACCTTAGGTGTTGCAGTTGCAGTTAACGCAATAACCGGCACGTTACCGACTGCTTCAACAATTGGACGAAGTCTTCTGTATTCTGGCCTGAAATCATGACCCCATTCTGAAATACAATGTGCTTCATCAATGGCGAAAAAAGAGATTTTAAACTCTTTAAAAAAGCTTATATTTTCTTCTTTCGTTAATGTTTCCGGCGCAACATACAGAAGTTTGGTTTTACCGGATAAAACATCTTTTTTAACGGTAGCAGTTTCACCTTTGTTTAATGATGAATTCAAGAAATGAGCTATACCGCTTTCGTTACTGAAGCCTCTTATCGCGTCAACCTGATTCTTCATTAGCGCAATAAGTGGAGATACAACTATGGCTGTTCCCTCAGACATTAAAGCGGGTAATTGATAACACAAACTCTTTCCACCGCCGGTAGGCATGATTACAAAGGTGTCTTTACCATCTAAAACATTTCTAATTATTTTTTCCTGGTTTCCTTTAAATTTATCAAATCCAAAAAAACTTTTCAGTGTGTCTAATAGCTCATTGGTGTCAGTTTCAATTATCATATGGGATATCTACTTAAAAACGGTTTATCTATATAAAGATATAGAATAATTTTTGAAGTAAACAAGTAATTTCTACCCAATTGGCAAAATATTAGATGATTTAGGAAAGTTTAAAGACGTATTTTAGAGATTAGCACTAAAATGTCGGTATTGAAGACAAAAAACAATAGCTGAAAGCACTGAAAAGATAATGCCGAAGTAAAAACCGAATCCAATAAGGTCATAATAAATGGAAAAGAAGAGCTTGCAAAAGAAACTTATTAAAAACAGTTCAACCCCCCACCTTTTAGTATACCAAACACCAACTAATGAGATGAACTGAAGAGAAATAATTAAACCAAATAAACCTGGCACAAACACGCCTAATTTTTTGATTGAGGGTGAAAACACCTGCGGGAAATTAAACACTGTCCCACAAAAACCTAAAACACAAAGGATGGTTATGAATTTGCTTCTTTTGATACAACAAAAATACATTATTTATAATGAAAGCTGTGTCTTGACATCAGGTAATTTCAAACTCACGTTCACAAATGGCATTGTCTTTTGTTTTGAGTTCGACTTTGTACTTGCCTTTTTTTAAGCCACTCACCGAAAATTTTACAGGAAGAGTTAGATTTGGCGAAGCTTTCAGGTATTGATGAATGATTTTACAAACTTCTTCTCCTTTTGAATTTAAAACATGTAACATGGCATAAGCTTCGTTAGGCATTGAAAAGGTTAAATCGCCCTTTAAATTAAGTGCCAAAGTTTCCATGTTGCCTGACGAGTAATGAATGGTTTTGGTTTCTAAAACATACCATGGTATGGGCTCACCTTTTAATTTAGCAACATAATGCCTTAGTTGCATTTGAATACTATCATTATTGCCGGTTATGTTAGCTGTATTTTTATTGTCGCTAATGGCCCAAATAGCCTGTTGCTCAGCTTGAGCCAGAAATTTATTTTTATTTAAAAACAAAGCTAGTTGTGTTAACTCTTTAGCCGGATTAAAATTAAAGGTATATGCTTCGCCTGATGATGGCGCTGATTTGCCGGCTTGGCAGCAATAACCTTTAATTTTTTTGCTTATACTGGATTGCGAGCCAAGTACAAAAAATTCTTCACGGGTAACTATAATGTCTTGTTTTGAATCATTTTTGGAATTAAAAACAAAACCGGGTTCTAATTGTACTTCTAAACTATCTTTCGTGAAATTGGTTAAGGTAAGCAACATGCAATCTCCTTGGTAGCCGCCGTTATTTGTCGCCTTGGCTGACACGAATTTTAATTCAAGTGCTTTTGTTAATGATAAAATTGTTTTAGCGTTTAAATTGGCTATTACAATGAGACTGATTAAAAAAAATGTATTTTTCATATTAATTAGTTTAATGGTTAGACAATTTGTTTTAAACTAATAATTAAACAATTGCTTTTTGTTACAATTAATTTTTTGTACTTTTCTAAAAATTTTATCGCTATGGAGAGGTTTACGGGCGTTCTGGGAATTATACTGATTTTTGGCATTGCTTTTTTATTATCCAATAATCGCAAAGCAATTAATTACCGATTAGTCTTTAGTGGATTAGCCTTGCAGTTACTGATTGCTTTTCTCGTTTTAAAAGTTAGTTTCATCACTAATTTTTTTGCCCTACTAGGTAAAGGCATGAGTAAGATTGAACAGTTCGCAACACAAGGGGCTCAGTTTGTATATGGTGGTATCATGGTTGATACGCATAATGGATCAATGAGTGCTTTTGGATTGCAACATACATTTGTATTTGCATTTAGCGTTACCGCCACCATTATTTTAGTATGTGTGTTGGTTGCTATTTTCTATCAATTAGGTATCATGCAAAAAGTAGTTGCCGTTATTGCCAAGGGTATGAATTTTATTATGCGTGCCAGTGGTGCTGAAGCTTTAAGTAATATTGCCAGTGCATTTGTAGGACAAGTTGAGGCTCAGGTAATGATTAGACCATACTTGGCTTCCATGACTAATTCAGAGTTATTAAGCAGTATGGCCGGAAGCATGGCTTGTATTGCAGGTGGAATTTTAATTGTTTATGTTAACATGGGCGCTAAAGCCGAGTATTTATTAACGGCCAGCCTAATGGCTGCTCCGGCGGCAATTGTTATCAGTAAGATTATTTTACCTGAAACAGGCGAACCGGTTACTAAGGGTACAGTTAAATTGGAAGTTAAAAAAGAACATACGAATCTGATTGATGCTATTAGTCATGGTGCGAGTGATGGCATGAAAATTTCCTTAAATGTAATTGCGATGTTAATAGGTTTTATTGGCTTGATTGCTTTAATAAATTATTTGTTAGGGTTTATCAGCTGGACAGAGATGGTGAACGGCAGTTACACAACGGTTCATTTATCTTTAGATTATATTTTTGGCAAATTGTTTTATCCAATTGCCTGGTGCATGGGTGTTCCCGGCGAAGACGTGCAGCAAGTAGCTACTTTAATGGGACAAAAGATTACGATAAATGAATTTGTGGCGTTTGATACTTTAACGCACAAATTAGCAAAACCACTTAGCGAAAAAGGATTAATTATTGCAAGCTTTGCTATTTGTGGTTTTGCTAACTTTAGTAGCGTTGGTATGCAAATAGGAGGAATTGGATCATTGGTTCCCGAAAGGCGCGCAGACCTTGCCAAATTAGGTGTAAGAGCATTAATTAGCGGTACGCTTGCCAGTTATTTGTCTGCAACGATAGCCGGAATGTTGATATAAGTATGCCAAGATTTATTATTTGTTTGTTTTTTTGCACGCTGATGAAAGGTCAAGATGCAGATTACACCTTGCTAAAAACCATCAATGCTAAATCTTATCCTGCGTGGGATGCTGCCATGAAAGGCGTTTCATTCAGTGTGTATCCTGCTATGCCTGCAAGTGTAATCGGCATTTGGACACATGGACACTTTACAAAAAACAAAAACTTAAAACGAGATGCTTTTAAAAGTGCATTCGCAATTGGTTTAGCGCTCGCTACTACTTCAGCATTAAAATTAGCCATTGATAGGCCAAGGCCATATGTGACTTATCCCACTGAGATTATTAAACGTGATGAGGCCGGACCTCATTCATTTCCTAGTGGTCACACAACAGCTGCCTTTAGCACAGCCACTTCTTTATGCTTAACTTATAGAAAATGGGAGGTAGTTGTACCTTCTGCGTTATATGCCGGTTTTGTTGGTTATTCCAGAATGAGATTAGGGATGCACTATCCCAGCGATGTATTGGGTGGAATGATCATTGGAATTGGAAGCGGTTTTTTAATTTGGAGTATTGACAAGCGAATACGAAAACATCACTCAGATTTAAAAAGTAAAGAGCTATCGCCATAACTTAAAAACCTATAACTGTTATTCAATGCATGATTGTATATCTTTTTCCAATTTTCTCCAACAATTGCCGACACTAAAGCCAGAAGCGTGCTTTGAGGTTGATGAAAGTTTGTAAAAATAGCTTTTACAATTTTGAGTTGATATGGCAGTGCAATTAAAAGACTTGTTCGACAGACTAATCTGCTCAAGTTATGAGAATGCATCCAACTCACTAGGTTATTAAGACTATCTTGGTAAGATAATGCGCCTTCCAATTCGTACGGATCCCATTGCATCACTTCTAAATCATTAATGGATTTTGGATTATTGAATGTACATTTTATTCCCATCCAATATAATGTTTCTAATGTTCGGAGAGAAGTGGTGCCAACGGCTACAATAAACGATTCTGATTGCAATTTTTTTATTAAGGAAACATCTACCTCCATCCATTCCGAATGCATAACATGGTTTTCTAAGGTATTTGATTTTACCGGCATAAAAGTGCCTGCTCCAACGTGCAAGGTAACATAGTTAATGCTAGCATCAATAGATTTTAATTTATCAAATACAGAATTGGTAAAATGCAAGCCGGCTGTGGGTGCAGCCACAGAACCTTCTATACTGGCATATAAGGTTTGGTAACGCTCAAGATCTATTTTCTCGGTTTCTCTTTTAAAATAAGGAGGAATTGGTAATATGCCGGTTTTATTTAATATCTCGGCAAAACTTAACTCTTTTGGTTCCCATGATAATTTAACGGCAACATGGTTATCAATCTTACTGATTTTTTCGGCAGAAATAGTAATGCCATTTTGTGTTAATGTAAGATGTGTTGTTTTCCATTTTTTTAAATTCCCAACCAAACAGAGCCATTCAACAGACTCATTTTTGAGCATGGCGGATGTGATTTCAGATTTTGATGCATAGGGCTCAAGGCAAAACAATTCTATGAAAGCACCGGTTTCCGTTTTAAACAATATGCGTGCATGAACCACCTTAGTGTTATTAAAAACAATAAAAGTTTTTTTAGGCAAATGATGGTGGGCATTTATAAAAACATCATCAGTTAGTTTCCCATTTTTATAAACTAACAGTTTTGATTCGTCGCGTTTGGATAAGGGCTTAGTTGCAATTTTTTCAAAGGGCAAATCGTAATCTAAATCACGAATGGCTATGTTTTTGGGATTCACGATTGTTAATGCGGAATTAGTTGTTTAATTTTTTCGAGATCTTCCGGAGTATCAACACAATGACTGTCAAATTTAGTTTCAATGCATTTTATTTTATAACCATTTTCAAGCCAGCGTAATTGTTCCAGCGATTCGGCAGTTTCCAGTTTACCTGGCGATAAAGCGGTAATTTCTTTTAGCACGGTGGTTTTATACATATACATCCCAACATGTCGATAAAAGTCGTGGCTATTGTGCCATTCTTTTTCAGGTTTGTTTTTTATAAAGGGGATCACATTTCTACTAAAGAGCAGTGCTTCCTGATTCGTATTTAGTGCAATTTTAACTTCGTTTGTATCAAATAAAACATCATGCGAGTTACATTTGATCATTTGGGTTGCAATTTCGGTTACGCCATCAGCAACAGTACAGAGTTCATTTATTTGTGCCGGATTTAATAATGGTTCATCACCTTGAATATTTAAAACATAATCAAATGTTTGGCCATAATTTTGGTAGGCTTCATAACATCGGTCTGTTCCACTCACATGATGTGCGGAAGTAAGAATTGCTCTGGCGCCAAAATCTTCTGCGTGTTTACTTATGCGCTCATCGTCGGTAGCAATTATTAGAGTTGATATCAAATTAGCTTGCATGGCTTGTTCGTATACGCGTTGCAGCATACTTTTCCCATGTATCAATGCAAGCGGTTTACCAGGGAATCTGCTTGAGGCATATCTTGCAGGAATTATTCCAATAACGGACATAAAAAAATTTAAAAACAAAATTACGAAAAAACTTATCGCTAACTTTACTGTTGTATTAGTGATGTTAAAAAGAGTTTGTTTTATTGGTTTTGGAATTTTACTGAGTTTGAAAGGATTTTCTCAGGGAAAGACCTGCGTACAACTTTTGCATCAAATGAATGATAGCATCAAAAAAATAAAAACCTTAAAAATGCATATTTATGCAATTGAAAGGATTGATAAAACATACTTAAGTGCTAATTCTGAAATTAAATTAAACAGTTCACCAAGAAAATTATATTTCATTAATCCCAAAAAAAAACTTGAAATTTTACATTTGCCTGCCAAAAATGAAAAGGCAATAGTAAAGCCGCACGTATTTCCATATGTAACGATGCATCTTGATCCAAACGGGAATATGATGCGAAAAAATCAGCATTACACCTTAAATGAGTTGGGATTTGATTTTATTTCTAAATCAATTGCTTTTACGATTAACAAAGATAAAGAGGGAACCAAGCATTTTAAATACCACGGATTGGTTAAAAAAAATGGAGTCAGTTGTTATTTTATGGAATATGATAATGCCCACTATGAATATGTAGATTATAAGGTAGGGAAGAGGGAAACTGTTACAAGTTTATCATATAAATTAGGCGTTAACGATTATTTAGTAAGGTATAAAAATGATTTAATAAATGAATTTGGTTTTCTGAAAGAGGGAAAAATAATTAAAGTGCCAACACTTTATTGTAAAAAGGCGGTAATTTACCTTTCAGAATCAACCTTGCTTCCGATAAGTCTCAGCTTATATGATGATATAGGATTGTTTGAAAATTACGAATTTTCGAATATTCAAATAAATCCAAGTATTAATGAAATTGAATTTACAACTAAATTTCATGAATATAAATTCTAAGAAATAAAAAACCACAGTTAATTAACTGTGGTTTTTTTAAGTTATTTTTTCAGGTAATTATTATTTATTTTGACTTGCCTCGATGGTGATTTCTACATCCACATCATCTGCAATAAAGCCGCTTTCACCTATTCCAAAATCAACACGATTAAAAGTAGTTTTACCTTTAAAACCTACAACGTTTGCCGGAACTTCGCCTTTGTCGGTGTAGGCTTTTCCGTCAACCATACCAACGTAATTGAAGTTTAAAGTCACATCTTTAGTTACACCTTTTAATGTTAACTTACCTTTAGCGGTGTAGGCAAATTCGCCTCCTTCATTTTTAGAAATTTCAGTTGCTTCAAAAACAGCCGTTTTGTTTTTAGCAACATCAAAAAATTCAGGTTTGTTTTTTAAATGATCATCACGCATACTGTTTTGTGTATTGATTGAAGTCATGTCTAAACGAATGTATATTTTGTTTCCTGAGGCTGCATCTAAATTTACCATTCCGCTGTCAACATTGATGGTACCGCGTGTATCAGTAATCATGTGTTTTACACTAAATGCAACAGAGCTGTGAGCTCCATCAACAACATAGGCACCTTTAACTTCAGCAACGTCTTTTGCCATTGAAGCTAAAGCGCTGTCAGCTTGTGCTTTAGAATTATATTTGGTTTCAACACCGTTGATGTTTAAAATAATTTCCTCATGTTTTTCAACTTTTGAAGAATTGTCATCGCTTCCAATACCGTAAATATAAGGCGCAATAACTAAAGAAACGATGGACATTAATTTAATTAAGATATTCATGGAAGGACCAGAAGTGTCTTTAAACGGATCACCAACTGTATCACCTGTAACAGATGCTTTGTGTGGCTCAGATTTCTTGTAGAATGTTTCACCATTAATAACAACCCCTTTTTCAAACGATTTTTTAGCGTTATCCCAAGCACCACCCGCGTTTGATTGGAAAATACCCATTAACACACCACTTACGGTTACACCGGCTAATAAACCTCCTAATACTTCAGGACCAAATGTAAAACCAACAATTACCGGTGTAATTAACGCAATGGCACCAGGTAAAATCATTTCGCGAATAGAAGCTTTAGTTGAAATAGCAACGCATTTTTCGTACTCCGGTTTAGCTTTGTATTCCATAATACCCGGTATTTCGCGGAATTGGCGACGAACTTCTTGCACCATATCCATAGCCGCTTTACCAACTGCTTGAATACACAAAGCTGAGAAAATAAATGGAATCATTCCACCAATAAATAAACCGGCTAATACATTTGCTTTGTAAATATCAATCTTGTCAATACCGGCCATTCCAACAAATGCAGCAAATAAAGCTAAACTTGTTAAGGCTGCAGAGGCAATGGCAAAACCTTTACCGGTAGCAGCAGTGGTATTACCAACCGCATCTAAATTATCCGTACGTTCGCGCACTTCTGGCGGTAATTGACTCATTTCAGCAATACCACCGGCGTTATCGGCAATTGGTCCGAATGCATCAATGGCCAATTGCATAGCTGTAGTTGCCATCATACCTGCAGCAGCAATAGCCACACCATATAAACCAGCAAAATAATAAGAAGCAATAATACCTGCCGCTAAAGTTAAGATAGGAATAACGGTAGACTTCATACCAACAGATAAACCGCCAATGATGTTGGTTGCGTGACCCGTGGCAGATTGTTGAATGATTGACAATACCGGTTTTTTACCCATAGCTGTGTAATATTCAGTGATGATACTCATGATAGCGCCAACCACTGTTCCAACCAAAATAGCCATAAATACGCCTGTTTTTGTAAATGTGTTTGAGCGTAATACTAAATCGCCATCCGGTAACATCCAGTTCACAATAAAATAAGATGCAACAACAGTTAAAATCATACTGCTCCAGTTACCTAAGTTTAAGGCATTTTGTACGTTTGATTTTTCATCTTTAACACGAACAAACCAAGTTCCAACAATGGAGAAAATAATTCCTAAACCACAAATTAACATTGGCAATAAAATAGGTGACATTCCACCAAAATTATCGGTTACTTTTATTTCTTGACCCAACACCATGGTTGCTAAAATGGTAGCAACATACGAGCCAAATAAATCGGCACCCATACCAGCCACATCACCAACATTGTCACCAACGTTATCAGCTATAGTAGCAGGATTACGAACATCGTCTTCAGGAATTCCGGCTTCTACTTTACCTACTAAATCAGCACCAACGTCGGCAGCCTTTGTATAAATACCTCCACCAACGCGAGCAAATAAAGCAATCGATTCAGCACCTAATGAAAATCCGGTTAGAACTTCAATAGCTGTGTTAATTTGATGAGCGCCTAAACCTTTAAACATTGCTAAAAACGCAATAAATAAACCACCTAAACCTAACACTGCTAAACCAGCAACGCCAAGGCCCATAACCGTACCGCCGGTAAAGGATACTTTTAATGCTTTTGCTAAACTGGTTCGTGCGGCTTGAGTTGTGCGAACATTCGCTTTGGTAGCTACTTTCATTCCAATATAACCGGCAGTTGCTGAAAACACAGCGCCGATAATGAAGGAAATAGAAATTATCCAACTCGAGTGTAATTCTCTGTCACCAATTTTATGTATAGAACCGGAATAAGCTAATAATGCAGAGGCAAAAACTACAAATACGCTTAAAATTTTCCATTCTGCTTTTAAGAAAGCCATAGCGCCGTCGGCTATATAGCCTGCTAATTCTTTCATGTTGGCATCTCCGGCATCTTGTTTGCTTACCCAGGCTGATTTAACGGCCATTACAATTAGTCCAACTATTCCTAGTAAAGGAATTAAATAAATAACGTTTTCGTTCATAATTTAATTTTAAAGGGTGCAAAAATAGTCAAATTTTTGAAAAGTAAAAATAAATAAAGTATTGATAGTTAGGAATATATAGAAATGTTAAGTGAATGCAATAAATATTTAATTTTGAAGCGCATGTTTGACTTTGAATTAATTGTTATTGGTGGTGGACCAAGCGGCTATGCAGGTGCTATGCGAGCCATAGATTTTGGAAAGCGAGTTTTACTCGTTGAAAAAAATAAAATTGGCGGAGCAGGAGTTTATAATGGCGTTTTGGCCTCTAAAACGCTTTGGGAACAAGCATTAAAAGTGGCTTCTATCCGGGAGATGATGCCAAATTATGAGCCGAAATTTGAAGAAATTTCCAGAATTGTTAATGAAGCAGTTTTTGAACGTAAAACACAAATGAAGGTGCATTTGCAGTTACTTCAAAAGGAAAATAACCGATTGTTTTATTATGAGAAGGGTAGCGCTTATTTGTTGGATAAACACACCGTTGAAATTACAAAGGAAGACGGTTCCAAAAAGCAAGTAAGGGCAGAAAAGATTTTGATAGCTACCGGTAGTAGACCAAGGAAACCAGCTAATATAAATGTTGATGAAAAATCAATTATTACCAGCGATGGTATAAAGAATTTAACTGAGTTTCCGAAAAGCATGGTGGTGCTTGGTGCTGGTGTTATAGGTTGTGAATTCGCTACTATTTTTTCTTCTTTTGGCACTACCAAAGTTTCTTTAATTGATAAAGCGGATCGTATTTTGCCATTTGAGGATGCTGACATTGCTGAGGTGATACAAAAGAATTTTGAATCAAACAATGCGCATGTGCATAGCGGAGCTTCTTTAAAGAGTATGACAATTGTAAATGGAAAGGTTGAATATGAGCTTGAGTATAAAACGGGTGAAAAGAAAGTATATACTGTTGATAAGGCACTGGTTTCAATTGGCCGCATACCAAATGTAGAAAATTTAGGTTTAGAAAATGCAGGTGTTAAATTAAATGATAGAGGCTGTATTTGGGATGATGATACGCAAACAAACATTAGTAATATATATGTGGCTGGGGATGTTACCACAGAAATGGCGTTGGTGAATGTAGGTGAACGAGAGGCCAGACACGCAGTAGTAAGGATGTTTGGACCAACCATAAAACCATTATCCTACAAAAACATCAGCAGTATAATGTTTTTAAATCCGGAAGTAGCGGCAGTAGGTATGAGTGAACAGGAATGTGTAGCAAAGGGGATTCCATATAAAGTTGTACAGTTGGATTATACAACAAATGCTCGAGCAATAGCTATGCGCAAAACAAAAGGTTTTTTTAAAATAATTGTTACGAATGATAATGGCATGCGCATTTTGGGTATGCGCGTTATTGGAGAACATGCCAGCAGTGCTATACAAGGTGTAGCTTATTTAATTCATACAAATCAGGGCATAAGAGAATTGGCTGACATGATGCATCCTCATCCAAGCATAATCGAAGGAGTTCAGGAGTGTTTAAGAATGTTGCTGAACAAATCAATTTATAAGCCTTATATATTTAAAGATCGATTGAAATGTTACATTCATGAAAATGGAGTATCCACGCCAATAGAGCATTTAATATAAATTAACCATTTTAAGGCAGAAATTCTAATTAACTTTATCCATCATGAACAAGCGCAGCTTAGCAATCGTGTCAATTATTTACAGTGCGGCTTTAATTGCATTGATATTTTTTCAAATTTATTGGATAAGACTCGATTTTGGGATTAAAGAAGAGTTATTTGAAGATAAGGTTTTAAAAGTTTTGAATAACACATCAAGTACCCTGGAGCGCTTGGACACTACCAGTTCATATAAAAGAACCGTTACAAGAACCCAAGCCATGATCACCAAAGGAGGACTTTTTCCTTCTTTACGTGTTAAAACAGAATTAAGTGTTGATAGTAACGGTAAACAAACGATTAAATACATTCAAAAAGATGTACTCTTGGATTCGATGAATAAAATCGAAAATTTAAATGAGAAATCATTTATTGAAACCTATCTAAAAAACAAAAGTGAAATACAAAGTACCTCCACTGAACTTTTGAAAACTGGATTTCCAACCGGTAGTGACTTTTTTGAAAGAACCACCGCTACAAGTTACTATAACAACTATAAACAAAAAGTAGATACATTATTGTTGGATTCAGTGTTACAAGTAGAAATGAGAAAGCAGGGGATAAAAGCAACGTACAATTATTATTTAACTTCGCTTTATCCAGGAAGCCCGCACCACAGCGATTTGGTTAAGGCAGAGAGAATGGCCGACTCTTTAGGTGTAGTTTATAAGAAAAATTTATCACCAAGCAATCGCTTTGCTAATCCTGAATATTTAATTGTTCATTTTCCACAACAAAATAAAGCCATATTTAAAGAGCTAATCTGGTTACTCATTATTTCAATTTTGGTGATTTTTATTTTAACCTTTTCATTTTACTTTATTATTGCAAACAGTTTAAAACAAAAGAAATTGTCACAAATAAAAACTGATTTTATCAATAATATGACACATGAATTTAAAACACCAATAAGTACAATTTCTTTGGCAAGTGAGATGTTGAGTGACAATTCCATTTCACAAACGCCTGAAAAACAAGCTCGTTTTTTGAAGATGATACGTGATGAAAATAAGCGGTTGAGTGTTTTGGTAGAAAGTATTTTGCAAACCTCCATTTTGGATAAAGGTGAATTTAAGCTAAAGCTAACAGAGTTAGATGTGCATGAAATTATTAATGTAGCAATCAATAATACCCAATTGTTGATCTCGCAACGTAATGGAGTAATTAATACTTATTTAAAAGCACAACAATTTAAATTACAAGCTGATAAAGTTCATTTAACCAATATAATTTTTAATTTGATTGATAATGCTATCAAATACACTAAAGAGGTTCCGCTTATAGAAATTAGCACACATAATACAGCCGAAGGCATGATGATTATGATTAAGGATAATGGAATTGGTATTAGCAAAGAAAATCAAAGAAAAATTTTTGATAAATTTTATAGAGTACCTACAGGGAATGTACATAATGTAAAAGGATTTGGGCTTGGTTTAAGTTATGTATTAGCTGTGGTACTAAAACACAAAGGAACAATTTCTGTAGACAGCGAATTGGGCAAAGGTAGTACCTTCAAAATCCATTTACCTTTTAAAACCACTGAGTAAAAGCCTGAGAAGGTTAAAATTCGATAAAAAGTAACCTTAATTTATGTTAATTTTGTTAAAATGGTACAGTTAGTGTTTAACTTTAATTAAAATTTTAACAAATATAATTATGGAGAATGTTAAAACCAAAATATTGTTAGTGGAAGATGATCCGAGTTTAGGACCTTTGTTACAGGAATATTTGGAGGCGAAAGGATTCGAAACTAAATTAGCCAATGATGGTGTTAAAGGAGCAGATGTGTTTTTTAAGGGATCATTTGATCTTTTACTTTTAGACGTGATGATGCCAAATAAGGATGGAATAACGCTTGCCAAAGAAATTAGAGTAGCAGACAAAAACATTCCAATTATTTTTTTGACGGCAAAAAGTATGAAGGAAGATGCTTTAGAAGGATTCCAAGCCGGGGCTGACGACTATATAACCAAGCCTTTCAGTATGGAAGAACTTTTGGCACGTGTAAATGCGGTGTTAAGGAGAACTAATAAAGTAAGAAGTACAGAAAGTGATGAGGTTAATTTTACAATTGGGGCGTATTCATTCAATTCTCAAAAGCAATTGCTTTTGATAAATAACAATGAACAAAAGTTAACCACTAAAGAAAGTCAGTTACTTAGGTTACTTTGCGTTCATAAAAATGATGTACTTGATAGAAATTTTGCCTTAAAAACAATCTGGCAAGATGATAACTATTTTAATGGAAGAAGTATGGATGTTTATATCGCTAAATTGCGTAAGTATTTGAAGGATGACTCTAAAGTAGAAATTATAAACATACACGGAAAAGGATTTAAGTTGCTTGTAAATTCTTAATAACCATAAATTATTGCTTAAGAGGCGGGATGTTAAAAACACCCGCCTTTTTTTATTTACTATATTTACCTTAATGATTAAAGAAAAAATAAAAGCACATATTGTTTTTGTAATTGTTTTTGTTTCAGCCGCAATTCTAAGGTTTTATCCTTTATTTGACTATGAATTAACGCTGGATGAGATTAGTGGATTAGGACGTACGGGTTTTACAAACTTCTCTGACTTAATTGAACATGGTGTAAAACTAAACGATACGCATCCTGCCTTAGTTCAGGTCATTATTTTTTGTGTCGTTAAGGTTTTTGGTTATAAAATTTGGTTAGTAAAATTACCATTCCTACTTTTCAGTTTGGGGAGCATAATTTATTTTTATAAAATTGGAATTGAATTTTTTAATAAGCAGGTTGCAAATTTTGCTATTGTGATAAATGCTTTTAGTTTGTTATTCGTGTTTTATGCACCAATAGCGAGAATGTATTCTGGAGGGGTGTTTTTTAGTGTAGCGTTGTTATATTATGCATTACACTTATTTTATAAAAAAAGTTCAAGCTTTAAATTTTATCTTTTATTTGGATTATTTGCCTGGCTTTGCGCTCTCAACCAACATTTAAACATGTTGTTTGCATTCACGGTTGCTTTAAGCGGATTATTATTTATTTCTAAAACTAATTTCAAGCCATATTTATTAACATGTTTAGCAATTGTCATAGCCTATTTACCTCATGTGCCGGTTACTTGGAGTCAGTTAACCGAGCAGGGAGGCATTGGTTTAAACAGAGGTGGTTGGGTAGAAAAACCTGAGTGGATTGATTTGTTTAAGTTTATTAAAATTTTAATAGGTACGGGTAATTCATTTATAGTTGTTGCAGCTATGGCAATTACTTCTTTTTTTATGCTAAAAAAAATTGAGGGACTAAAAATCACACTTTATTTATTTGCTTTGTTTTTAGCTAATTTCTTGATAATATATACGTATTCAAACTTAAATTCTTCAGTCTATCAATTTTATGTAATGCAGTTTAGCGGGGTTGCTTTGTTGATTGTTATTTCTAATTTCTTGCAAACCCCCTCCTTAAAATGGCATTATGTTTGCTTAATTGGCTTGGCTTCTACCTTGCTCTATAAAACCTATTTTGGAAAATCCTACTTCAAGCAATGTGTTCCCACCGTTTTTCAATACCAATATTATAACACACAAAAAATTGCCAATGAAAAAGGCTCATCCAATATTACAGCTATTTTTTTTGATAGTGATTTATTTATGGACAGCACGTTTTCGAAAATGTATCAATGTAATTTTAAGCGCGTAATTACGGGCGACTCCGGCCTAACCAGTATCCTGCGCTTTAATCAATTGATACAAACTACCCAAACAAATTATATAGCACTTACCAGCAGTTTTCCTATCCATCAGCACATTGTAAAGGAAAAATTTCCATATTTAATTGAAAGTACAATCACACAATCCATCAATTATAAATTGTATTCCAAATGGCCATCAGACAGTTTAAGGCAGGTTAAAGATGAGTTGGTATTACACCACGAAACGGCAGAATCTCAAAATCAAATTAAATTTCCGGAGTATAAGTATGGAACTTTTATAGATAGTACAATTGAATTCCCGTATGGTGTAAGCGTGAATTTAAATAAAATAACCAGTAAGGAGGGCCAGGTAGTGTTTTCAAAATTTGAGCTTCAATTGAACCGAACGCAACCGTTCAGATTAATTTCGGGAATAAGTTTAAACTCGATCAAAAACGATAGCAACTTGTTTTATACAGATAATAAACTGGATGCATTTACGATTAAGCAAGATAGTTCGGTGACGATGTATTGCGATTATTATTGTGGTACGCAATATAGAAAAGTTAAGGATCAGGCGTTGTTAAAGGCTTTTTTATGGAATCAAGGTAAATCAAGTTTTGCAATAAAAAACGTTGAAATTTATACAATTGATTTTTGGCAGCCCAAATGGAATTTTTGGAATTAGTTAATCGTGTAACTTGGCGTTGTAATAATGTTTGATTTGTTACCTGCCCGATCAACCATAAACATTTTGTACTTAAAAATTTTGATGGTATCGCTGCTTCTGAATTGGGTCAATGGAATATAAATACTGCCTTTTATTGGTTTTTTAGAGAGATCCAGATCTTTTGGGTTTCTAACGGATGTAGTAATTCTAAAAGTATCTGTTAAACTTGATCCATCAGGAAAAATAACCTTAGTAATAAAGGGGTCAAAGTTACCGGTTAACTTGTTATAATAAAAAAATGAGCAGATAAAATTAGGTGTAGGGTTCTCTTCAGGTGAAAATAAATTTCCATCACCATCCTGATACTCAATTAAAAAACTTGCCTTTGCAATGCTGCTATTTTCTGTTTTAAAGTCAATGAATTCAATAGACGGCACAGGATCTTTTGAAGGTCGCTTAACACAACCGGTTAATAGTAGTAAAGAAAAGTATGACACAAATAAATACTTCATAGTATTTTAATACCTAAATTTACTCAATTTTTAAGAAGTATACAACTTGAGTCTGCAAATTTCTGATATTTTTAACATACATTCAGAAGCTTCTTTTAATCATTTAGCCATAAGCCAGTTTGGGTTTCAGTTTTCTCAAAATGAATTTTATCGGAAATGGGTTCAGCAGCTAAACATCAACCTTAATCATGTAACTAAACTAAGTGAGATACCATTTTTGCCAATTGAGTTTTTTAAAACTCATCAAATCGTTTGTGCAGGTATTAAAAATAAAGAGGTAGAATTTACCAGCAGTGCTACAGGAAATGGTATTCCATCCAAACACCTTGTAATTAACAGCGATGTTTATCAAATAAGTTTTTTAAAAGGGTTCGAATTGTTTTTTGGGTCGCCGGCAGATTATGTTATTATTGCTTTACTGCCAAATTATTTATCGCGAAAGGGATCTTCGCTCGTATACATGTTTAACGAATTAATCAAAAGAAGTAATCATCAAGACAGCGGTTTTTTCTTGGACAATCTGGATTCATTAATCAATGTGATAAAAAAGTACCTACATTCAACTCAAAA
>B570J29032_109959306_pt1 | contig 21819 bp, 38 predicted proteins | sample LakMenEpi16Nov12_FD_29032 | JGI IMG/M metagenome (IMG submission 29032) | reverse complement strand
AGAAAAAGTAGATGTATCAGAGGGTGAGGCAACTCCCACAGCTACTGTTTCTGATGAAATAACAAAGACATCAGAGGAGGTTGCAACTGCAAAAGAAGGAATAGTTCCAGGAGCAACTGCAAAAGTTGCTGACGTAGATATCGTATATCCAACAGAGCCACAGGCAGAAGAAAGAAAGGCATTTAGATCTACCAGTGAGTACGTTGAGAACGCATCTAAAGAGCTTCCAATTGAAGACGTAGAGACGTTGACAAAAGAACTTGACGGAGAGTTCGGTTTGCTTACCGCTGAGAACCCAATGGCACAACCTCTTACCGAGGAAGAAAACAAACAACTAAACCAAAAGGCTGAGGAGTGGCTTACTGAAAGAGGATACAAACCAAGACGTGTAACTGGAAAGTATGGACAGGCAGAGAACTCTTTCTTTGTTCCTAACCTAACAAGACAGGATGCTATTGAATTTGCTAAACAGTTCAATCAAGAGGCTGTCGCACACTCTGACGGTTTGGTATACCAGGATGGATCAATGAACCCAAGGGTAAAGGCTGACGACAATCTAAGTTTTACTGAGAGCTATAGTCCAGAGTCTGACTTTGTTTCTGTAGTAAACACGAAGGACGGGCTAAAGACATTCTCTATTGGATACGACTTTGGCCAAAAGGTAATGCCAGAAAAACAGGCTGCTCCTACTCAAGTTGCTCAAGAAGTAACGATAACTCCTGAGACCAATCAGACTATCACTGAAAGAATTAACAATGAGACAGACGCAAAGAGAAAGAAAGTATTTATAGCTGTTCAAAAGGTATTGTCTGCTATTCCAAACGCAAGAATTATACTTCACGAAAATACTGATTCATTTGTTGATGGTGTTGCTAAATCTGCTAATACAACAAAAGAAGACGCTAAGAATCAAGGGGCCGATACGTTTAGAGGTGCGTATGTAAATGGAGATGTTCATATCAACTTAGAAACGGCTGGCGTGACCACCGTTTTTCACGAAGCATTTCACGACCTATTGGCCAAAAAAGGTATGGACAACAATGCATTGTTAGACATGGCTAAAGGTCTTAAGTCAGTTATATCTGACAAGGCATTAAAACAAAGACTTGATGAATTTATATCTAACTACGAAGAGGGTGATAGAGCAGAGGAGTATACCGCTGAACTTGGAGCCATTATGGCCGAGGCACAGAGAGAATTATCTACAACAAAGTTCCAACAGTTTAAAACATTAGTCAATAAGATTGCCAAGAAGCTAGGACTACCTGTTGTCTTTTCTGCTGCTGCAACTGCACAAGACGCTGTTGACTTTATGAACTCAATGTCTGGTAAGCTCGGAAGAGGTGAGCAGATTGAGGTTGGTAATGTATCTAAAGTTATTCCATCTGAAACAGATAAATATGGTAACTTAAAAAAACCTTCAGAATCATCAATAAAAAACATTAAAAGTCAAAAACCAAAAATAATAAATGATGCAAAGTCAAATGTAAAAGAGGGTAAAACTGTAAGCACTAGACTTCCTAAAAAAGATAATATACATTCTACTAGAGACTACATAGTAAGTATGAAATCTCTAGAAGAAGATGCGTCTAAGGATAAAAAAATACAGGATCAATATATAAAAATAGCAAAAGAAATATCTTCATACGGTATATCAAAAATAAAAAATGTAGAAAATTTTGATGATGCTAAAAAAGTAGTAAATGATTTTAAAAATTCTGTAAAGTCTAACTTAAAATGGTTACATAACTCATTTGGTGTTGATGTAAGAGACATATCAAAGTTATGGTATGATGGAGCAAATATTATTTGTAATAAAATAGCAAATCAATATAATTATTCCTTAGAACAAGTATCTGGAGTAATGGCTGTACTTAGTCCTCAAATGGATTGGTTTAGAAATTTATCATTAGGCGAAAGAGTAATAGATATTTATACTAATCAACAGAATTCTATTTTTGATTCTAAAATGATAGATTATGTAAATAATGCTACGTCTGGTACTGGTAAAAATAAAGTACCATTATTTAAAGATTCTAAAGAAATAATTTCAAGAGTAAAGAATAAAAAATTATCAGAATTAAACAATAAAGACAAAGCATATTTTATCAGAGTATTTGATGAGGTATATAATTCGAGAGAATATAATAACATATCTCCTAATGGAGAAGTAAATGGATTAGTTAGAAAATCTGATGGATCTCCTGGAGCTTGTGGATGGGGAGCATTTCCTACAATAGAAAAATCAATATCAATACTTCAAGATGGATCTATTGAAAATATATCTTCTAATCTTGGTAATATGCATAAGGTTAGAAATTTCTTTAACAATATATCTAATCCAAATGATCCAGATGCAGTTACTATAGATACTCACGCAGTTGCTGCTGGATTACTTCTACCATTAAGCGGAAGCTCAAAGCAAGTGCTATATAATTTTGGTGGTGCAGGAAATGTAAATACTGGAATGACTGGAACATATCCAGTATATGCGGATGCTTATAGAGAACTAGCAAAAGAACTTGGATTGCTTCCAAGAGAAGTTCAAAGTATAACTTGGGAAGCTGTGAGAGGTTTATTTAAAGCTACATTTAAGTCAAACAAAAATAACGAGTTAAATATAAATAAAGTATGGGATGATTATAGTTCTGGATCTATATCTTTAGATGAAGCTCATACTAAAATAGAAGATATTGCTGGAGGAATAAGTAAACCAGTGTGGTTTGAATATATGGCTGATGGAAATAAAATATCAATGGATGAAAATTCAGCAGCTGTAGATCAATCTAATCTTGATAATGAATCCATAGAACCATCCAAAATCAAGGCCCAGAAACCAAGCAAACAAGATGCCATTCAAAAAGCTAAGGACAAGTACGAGCTATCAGTAGAAAAGAGAGGCAACTCACATCAACAAGGTGTAACAGCTGCAATTGCTGACCTACAAAAGTCAGACTGGTATGCAAAAGCTGACGACACTCAAAGAGAAAATGCTGTAAGAGAAATCAAAAAGTTCTTCGGAGAAAAATTAAAGGCCGCTCCATCTGTTGCTAAGATAACAGGAAAAACAAAAGATACTGCTGTTGTTTCAGACCTTGCTGCCGCAATTCGTGATCAAATAAAGCTAGAAGCAAAAGCCGCAAGAGAAGCAACTAAAGATATTAACCAGAGAAGAAAAGAACTTGGTATTGCCATTAAGAACGTAATAAAAAATTACAAGGGCAAAATATCTGAAAAGCAATTGTCCGCAATAAATGATAGGATATCAAAGGTTAATCTTTTAAACGAAGAGACGGTTGACAGGGTTATAGACTATGTTGACAAAGTAATGAAAGACGCTGACTACAAAGAGAAAATAAACAAAGCAAAATCAGCAAGAGCAACTATTAAAAAGTTAAAAAAAGATAGCAATAGACAGGCCGAAGTAAGAGCTATGGCAACTGTATTTGCATCTATAGACCCAGATTTAGTTGAGGACATTGACGAGTACATGGCGATAGCCGAACAAGTTAAGAATGCGTTGAAACCAACCTCTCTTTCTATTTCAAATACAACTAAGTTTAGCGATATATACTCATACGTTGATCAGTATTTAGAAGGCCAGGAAAACATAAAAAAAGAAAGACTGTTATCTAACAATCCATCGTTGGTTGAGCAAGGCATCATAGACAAGAGCATGTCTTTAAAAGACATCGAATCAAAAATAAGAAGGATAAACGAACAAAAAAATAAATTAAACAAAGCCACAAATAGCGAAGAGCTTAAAGATAACTTAAAGGGCGAAATAAATTCGTTAAAAGATATTCTTAAGGCTATGGTGTTTGGTTATAACCCTATCACAAATGAAAGGGTAGAAATGACAGACAGAATTAAACAGGTTATAAAAGAAATATCTAGCCTAGATGTGGACGATATGACTACAGAGCAGATGATAGCCTTAGTTGAATCGCTAAATAATTTTGTAAAAAATGGTACAATAGGTGGTCTAGACGCAGCTCATAAAACTTATGTAGGAATTAAAAATGCTAACGACTTAAAAAGAAAGGGATTTGTTGCCAGACAATTAAAGGCCTACTTTTCTCCAATGCTAGGAAGACTTTTAGGTTTTGAGGGAATGTCTTTAAATGAATTATTTACCAGATTATTTGGTGGTGTTACCAGAGGAAATGAATTCATGGAAAAGTCTGGAGTTGCAGGAGTAGTAATGGGCGTTAACAAGGCTAAGAAAATGTCTAACGCATATCAAGAACTATATGCAAATACATTTAAAAACATAAAAGGATTTTTTGACCAAGAAAATGTTTACGAAAGAGGAGTACTGGCCTTTGTATATAGAACAAATTCAATTAAACCTGAAGAGGCGAATAAAGAATTTAATAGGAGAATAGACCTATTACTAGAGAGCTATGAGTCTTTAAAAAATGGAACGGCAGAAGAACAAAAAATGGCCGAAGTATACAAAAAAGTATTTGATAGACTAAACATTGAGTCAAGAGACATGAGCGTTATAGAGTCTAACGCTAAACAATTTAACATTGCTGGTGCTGCATGGTGGATGGGTACATGGGAAAATCACTACCAAGACCTATACGATGTTTCTCTATCGATATATAACACAGACCTGGGTAGCGATTTTTATTATACCTCAGACAGACTTTCTAAGCTATCAGAATCTACTGGAGAATCAATTGATATAACAAATATATCAGAAAGAGGTTCATCGTTTTTAATAAATACTGAAAACGAAGAAATAACTGACAAATCAAAGGCAGGTGTTTTAATAGCGTCAACATACCCAGCAACTTTAAAAGATAAAGGAAGGTATGTTAACCTAAACTTTGATATTAACCAATCTCAAGCTCTCTCTGGAGCCCTTGTAGATATTGAAACAGCAGGAGCCATTAGACAGGTTGATGCATTTATTAGTAGCGACTCTTTTAAATCAATTATTCCAAGCTCTTCAGACAGATCTTTAGTGGTAAATAGAATCAATAAATATATTAGAAGATCAAAAAACAAACTATTAGTTCCAAAGGACTACGCTAGAGTTATTGATAAAGTAATTAACGAGGCTGGAAGATTTGGTACAACAATGGCTCTTGGTGGTGTTTTTCAGTTTATTCTTCAAACGTTTTCAGTGGGAATAAATACCTTAATTCAGGCTGGTAAATACACTCAACTATACACTGGTAAAAGCTTTAATGATTGGATGAACTCTACTGGAACACCAACGGCTAACAGAGGAGTAGAGTCTGTTACATCTATTGAAAACAAGATGAACGCTATAGACCCAGTTAAAAGTACATTACAACAAGTTGCTAGACAATATCAAAAGCTAACTCAAGTTTACATGAGGACTTTCTTGTCTAAGCCTGATGTATTTGTTGCAAGAGCTGCATGGAAGTCTTACTACTTAAAGTATCTTTCTGATAATGGTTACGACACTAAAAAAATTAATTGGGACACCTGGAACGATACTATAAAAGAAGAGGGAATACAAGACCTACACAAAAAAGCTATGTTGTTTGCTGAAAATATGGTATCTAGACAGCAAAACGTATCTGACGAAAGACTTGCTGGAGAAACTTTTGCTAGCGAAGATGGGCTAAGAAAGGCTATTAGAAAAATTTTGCTCCCGTTTGCTGGATTTTCAGTGAATCAAAGAATGAGACTAGCCAACGATATAATTACTCTTACATCAGCTATAAATGTGGCAAGCAAAGAGGATATAAAAATTGCAGGAAGATCACTTGTTGGTACTGTTGCAGAACAAGCTACGTTTAATTTTATTAAGTATCAAGTTGGAAAGCTTATATATTACGGAGCCATGTCAATACTTGGATACGGAGACGATGATGAAGATGAAGAAGAGGCTAAAAAAAGAAATAGAAACGCTTTAAAGTATCCAATCAAATCATTTATTGGAGATATGGCTTCTCCAGCTCCATTTTTAGATGATTTTGTGGTATGGGCTATAGATAAAGGTATTAAACCTTTTATGGAGCCAAGTGAGTCTGAAATAAATGATGCCGTAAATGAAGAGAACAATATTCGAATAAATGCTCTAGGAAAATATAAAATGACTGAAGATGAAAAAGAAGAGTTTATAAAAAAATATAAGGAGGACAATACTTTTAGTTTAGAGTCATTTAAAAATGATACTGGTAAGTATGGTTTAATTAGTGTCGGAAGCGATGCTTATGAAGCATTATATGAATCCTTAAAAATGAATGACGGTAAGTATACCGAAGAATTTCAAGGAAAGGAAACTGAAAAATATCTAACTAAAGATCAAATTGAATCTCAAAAAATATTTAGTGCTTTAAAATTGTTTCACTTTATTGGTGCTTTGCCAAGAGAGGCAAATCAATTGGCGGACAAGGGAACAAGAAAAATAAAGCAAAATTCTTTAACAAAAAATCAATACGAGTCATACAAAGAATTTACAAAAGTATTCAAAAGAGAGCCAAAGCCTTACGAAATTGATATTATAAAATCTACTAATTATGAAATAGAAGAAGGATATGAGGAAGGATCAAACACACAAATGTTATTAATAATTGGTGATATTGATGATTTAGGTGGTTTTAGCAATCAACAAGGAAAAGTATATTCAAAATTATTTGAAGAGACAAGGATTCAACTAACTCCTGCGGTATATGAACTTATACAAAAGGGAAAAACAGCTGAACAGATAAAAAAGATTCTATCAAATTAAAATATATACGTAAGCCTAGCTACCTGACCATTGGAAGGGTGGTGTATAAAACCCTCAACTGCCTTTGGTGAGTGCTGGTATCCATTTCTATGATGCCAGCTATCAGCAGAAGATGGAGACCTTAGTGTTTCTACATTCACAGACATATAGTCCTTTGAAGACTTATGGTGTACGTGATGCCCATAAATATATCGGTGAACACAATTGTGCCAACTATCTGATGCCTCGTGGGCCATTAAAAGCGGTAAATCCTGAATCTTAGCACCGTCCATGTGGGTGCTTCCAATCAAGTTCTTTCCATACGTGGTGTACTTTCTGTGCTTCATGTCGTTATCAAACGTAACGTTCTTACAGTTACTAAACCATGCCTCTACACACTGCAACAACATAAATCCAGACATAAAATCATGGTTGCTTGGATTATAAACAACATGAACGTCAGCTATAGACATAAGTGTTTCTATAATATCTATTAGCAACCTTTTAGCCATGACAAAGTTGTCGTACCACATTCCGTCAGTGTCTTGTGGAGTTCCGCTTGTTGTTTGTCTCCTAGGGTTGTCAACGTGAAGAACATCGTTTCCAGCAATAAAAATTATCTTGTCTATATTGTAACCAGACAGCCTGCTAATCAGTCCGTTAAGTCCTTCCCTAACCCTGCTAACAGCTATTTGTTGATCATAATCCTCTCCAGTCTCAAACGATGAGCACAGCTTTCCAATATGAATATCGGCAGGGTCAAAGACAAAACAATGTGGATCAGAAAGTTTTTCTCTTTTAATTTTAACGTACTTAGGAGACCAGTTTTTAATCTCAGACACAAGTTCTGACTTAAATTCTTCTAGGTTTACCTCCGAACAGCTTCCGCTAACATTAATGCTAAAGTGTTTCCCCTTGTGCCAATAGTGCTTTACGTCCTCCACTGGTATTCCTACCTTTTCACACTCATCATAAAGAGCCCTGTTGTTTTCATAGTAACTAATAGCCCTTCTAACAGCACTTCTGCTAGTCTCATCATCACTATTAAAAACCCTTCTAGTTATTTCTGTTTTGTTTGTCATTCCAGACCTATACAGGTCTAATATCTTCGATGTCTGATTGATGGCTTTTTTTGGCATCCTTTAAAATTTTAATTAGATTATCTATTGCCTTATTTAATTCTTGAGTATCATTGTCGAATAGAGATTCATATATAACGTCTGTAAGCTCGTTAATATCCAACATTAAAGCGTTTATGTATGTTACGTGGCGCATCTCACCACAAATATATACATATATTTATAATTCTGCAATCCAATTGCGAAAAACTGTGCCCATTTCTATTACACTATTGTAGAATTCTCTCAATTCTTCATCTTCTTCGCTTTCCATTTTCTTATACAAAGTGTCTCCCATCTTGTACACCTCGTTTATGAAATCATTGCCCGACTTCTTTACCTGTCTCTTGTAGATCATCGGAAAATCTTCCTTCACGTCCTCCATGAAGTCCATTAGTATTGGCAAAATACCTACCAAGCACACCAGTTTTTTCTCTTTCGAGATAGATTTTTTGTTCGTCATAACTTAAATCATTAAATTTAAAATTAAAATTATTATTGAGTAGTTCTTCTTCTTCAAAATACGTGTCGTTCTTGTGTCCAAGCATTGACTGAGTAGGCTTAGTGCTAAAGAATAAACTAAATCTATAGTTGTCTACACCAAGTATAGATAGTATTCTTTGAACGGGAACACCATCCTCTAAAAGTTTATTGATTAGAGCTCTGTTGTCTTGTATGTACAAACTCTTGTCAGACGCATTCTTGTACCTTAGATTTAATTCCATGATTATTTAGTTCTTTAATTCTGTAATCCTGTAGTGGGCTTGTCTTGCCACCTGGCCTCTTTACCTCTATGAACTCAACGTCTGAGTTCTTGGGTATTGCGATGAGGTCTGGTATTCCAGGCTTGTTTGTCTGAATTAGTTTTATTACATAATACCCCTGCGACTCAAGCTTCTTGATTATCTTCGTCTGTATCTGTTGCTCTGTCATTGAAGTTGCAGTAATACTTGCTGAGGTATTTAGTTACCTTCTCAAGATCTGCAAATCTAATAAAATTTAAATCAGAATCCAACACCTTAATCTTTTTAATTACAATTACACCATCCTTGTACTCGTAATCGCATATCTCAAGTATGTTCTGCTCTGGTGTCTCAAGGTCAAAGGTATCCACCAGTAACCTTATCATTGGGTCGTTTAGAATTTTCATTATGACATTATAAATCTTATTACAATTGACTTGTGGAACCATCCAACAATCAACATTTTTTCTCCATCAATTTTACTGTATGCCATCATTGGCAATAAAAAAAACATTTTATTTTCCATAATCTTTCTTAAAAATATTTAACGTATAACTCTTTTTTGACTTAACCGACCTGTATATGTCGTTCTCAATACTTCCTTCAGCAAAAACCCAGTAAACCTTGTTACTTAACCTATCCATTGTGGTCATCCTGTCTCTTGCCTGCCAATAACTCACGGCACTAAAGTCAATTGTATAAAACACAAGGTAGTCAGCATTCTTTAACGATATTCCCTCACGACCAGATACTATTTGTAGGGCTATGGCCTTATACTTTCCAGTATCAAACTCGGCAACGTCAGTAGTAACATCATCCCCGTATACAGTCTTAATGGCATTTAGCTCTTCCTTGAACTTGTAAAATATACCTATTCTTTTGGTCGCAAAATGCGACTTCAAGAACTCAGCCTTAAAGGTTGATATGACCATAGACTTTCCGCTCTCAAACTTAATCGTTCCGCTTGCTAGTTGGTGCATTTTTTGCATCAACTTAACGGGGGTGTCTGCAAGTATCACCTCGTTATTACCTTCTACCACTAGGTCCATCTTAAGTTTGTCGGTAATCTTTTTTATGATGTCTGGCATTTTAATTCTCAGCACCTCTTCCTCTATCTCTGTAGAAAAACCTGCCTGCTTCTGAGTATATGTAATTGTATAAGGGGATATTACGGACATTATCTCGTTCTCTTTTCCTCTAGAGTAGTCGTTGATCATTAGTCCGTTTATCTTCTTTTGAAACTTATCTACATAAACGTCAGCCCATCTATAAAAATTTATAAAGCTTTTAAATGGATTAAATGGGTGAACCCAAAACTGATGAAACACCTGTGAGTAAGACTCTGGAGTTATTGTGCCACTAAGTAGTATTACCTTTGCCATACCGCAGTCTATTACCAACTTCCTTACCTGCTTCGCCCTTAGACTAGGCTTAGGAAATGCGCTCATGGTGTGTGACTCGTCGCATATAATTACATTGAAGTCCTTCCTAACTATCTTGTGAATGCTCTCGTAGTTTGTGATGACTATGTCATGGCCAGGAAGTATTTTATCAGCGTCAGACTGAATGGATGGTATTGCCTTTTTCTTTGTCAAAAATAATATAGATTTAAATCCTAAAGCTCTACATATATCTAAAGACGTAAAGGTTTTACCAAGCCTAACTTCCATAGCCAAGCATAGTATATAACTACTTTTCAATATATCTACACCCTTCCTAGATATATCTACTTGATAGTCACGCAAATTCATTTCGAATGTTTTGAACGCAAGAATCAATTTCATCCACAAGATCAATACAGTAAGGCTTCTTGTGCATGAGGCCTTTCTTCCTTACCAACGCATCGATGCTCTCTACTGGAAGAAAATCCATCTTTGTGCCCTTGGTAAGGTAATCGTAGCAAGACTTTAGGTCTTCAATTTTACGATTTATTTCTTCACACTTTTTAGCGTTATCTGCTGTAATCTTAAGAAGTAATTTGTAAAAATCAATCTTACCCTTTATTGTTGCCTCGCAAATATTCATAATTAAAATTTTAATTCATTAACATATTCAATAAACTCAATTGTTTTACCTGTAGCGCTTCTAAATATCTTTGGCTTCATTCCAAACTTATACTCTCCCAATGCATCTAGCCACTTATAAAATCTGTTGTGTGATAGCTTAAACCTTCCGTATATACCATAGTCTGGGTATTCTTCTGTGAACTTGTTATACATGTTTTGTCCTATTGATATTTGTTTCAACTTGACAAAGTCATTGTCTTTTGACGTAGCCCACTCCCAAAACTCGGCAGATGTTTCTGCGATAAATTTACGTGTCTTAAGATTCATAAAGTCACACTTGATTAAACCCTTTGACAGATAAAGCTGTAGGTTTTTTATCATGTAGTTGTCAAACCTAGACCACTCAAGATCGTCCCATCCAGAGAACAACATGTGACCAAACTCTGACTCTGGGGTGAAAGACTTTGAGTAATATTGCTTAAACTCTAAGTCCCATTTCCTACGCTCAAAGCTATTTCCTGCCCCCTTTATTGCATAGTTGGTAGTTATAACAATCTTTGGAGAGCTCTCAAATGGTATGTGTATCTCGTCTTTATTCTTCTTCTCTAAGGTTATACCCTCGGTGATAACAGAAAACAATCTCTCAAAGTCAAAGTTCTTGCTAACGTCATCAAATACTAGTGTCTGGGTATCTACCTGTACTCGCTGATAAGGAAACGACTTTTGAAAGCTAAAACCCTTTCCGTCAATTATAACCATCTTCTTTATAAACGAGATAGACTTGACGAATATCCCTTTACCCGTACCACCTTCAGGGTTGTCACTAATAACCTCATCATTAAGTATAACAGCAGGGCAGTAGCTAGCAGGCTTGTAACTATGCAAAAGATAACCAATTGTTGACTCCATCGACTCAAACCTTCTCGAATTATTTCCAGAAATGTTTTGTACAAATCTCTTAAACTCACAATCATCAGATTTTATTTTTACAAAGTCCCTATTAATTTTTTGCTTCTCCCAAACGTATCCACCAAGATTCTTGTAGTCTATCATCTTTATATTGTCGCTCGTCACCTTTACAGCACAATTCTTAAAGTAAAGGTAAGACTCGTCAATGGTGTCAACCATAAACCTTGGCTCTACCTTTGGAACGTAGTTCAGAAAAGTTTCCTGAAAGAACTTAGTGTTCATCGCAAAGAAATTGTACACGGACATGTCGTTGATTCCCATAAGATAGTCCAACACAAAGTCCTTAATCATGTCCTCGTTGGTGTCGCTAATTATGTTGTCAACCACTCGAACAAAAACAAAATTGTTTGATCCGCTTGGGTAGTACTTATAGAAACCGTTTCCCTTTAGGTAGTCCCTGAAAAGATGTGGCACTAGGTCTATCTTGCCTTTACTACTCTTAGACCAAAAGGTGTTGTACTCTTCAGTCTCGACCATCTCGTTAATGATGTCCTCGTCAACGTCATTAAAGTTATCCTTAATCTCATGGATTGGAACACCTTTTAGGATTTTGTTCTTTATGTCGGTCTTCTTGTCAATGTCCTCGTAGAACTTAGTTGCGTACTCGCTGGTGTTCTTGTATGCCGACCAAACAATAGTCTTAATCTCAGATGCCATGTCGCCATCGTCATACGACATTAGTACGTTAAGTGCATCATCTTTGTTTATTCCGTACTGATTCAAGGCCGATGCAAAGATAAATAGGTTGTTATTTCTCTGTCCCTTTACCATTCCATAGTTCTTATTCCACCAAAGAGACAGCCTTCTTACAATCTCGTTTGAATCGTTGATGATTATGGTAGGAGATACCTTGACATTATTATTTATCCTCATCATCTCTGTCCAAACCTCAGACAGCTCGTTGACATAGATGTCAGGGTCATAGCTCTCGTAGCACACACGAGATACGTTCTTGCAAGACTTATCAAACTGTGGGCAATCGTAATACTTCTCAAGTGCTAAAAAATAATTCTTGTGGTTTAATGCATCGCTTGGAATTCTTACCAATACCTTGAGACCATCGCCAGATGGTGATATAAATAAGCAGTACGTGTACTTGTCATTAAACAAGTGCATTCTCATTTTCTGTAGCTCCTCATCGTCTTTAAATCCATCAAAGTCTATACATATTAGTCCACTATGATTTATGATGGCATTGTCAGCTCTCCTTGAAAATTCTCCAGAAAATAGTATTGATGGAAGCTGTTTTTTTATGTTGTTTCGCTCTTCCTTCGTTTCAGCAGAACGAATCTTTTTTACTATATCTTTTGATTTTCCAAATTTTATTCTTTCAATAGCAACATCAACATCTACATAAAACGGACGATCTGTTTCGTTGATTGATTTAAAGTAGGTTATCATTTAAAATTGATTTTAGTTTTTCCAAATAAATCGTGGCATCCATTAATTCTTCCTGCAAGTGTACTATCCACTGCTCGGTAGACAAATCCTTTCTGTCCATTGTTGTGTTGTACTTCTTTATTCCAACACTAGACCTTGACCTAATTTTAGAGATAACGCTCTCCACTACACTATCGACAACTATGTCGGCAGTTGATGTTGATTCCCATTTCATAGTATTAATTTTAGATTTAAAAACACACACCTGCCATACCAGTGTGCGTAGAGTTTTTACCCGTATGGAGGCTAACCGAAGAACTCTAACTCCAAACAAAGTGATCCCGTTTGGATTCGAACCAAAGACCTACTGCTTAGAAGGCAGTTGCTCTATCCAACTGAGCTACGGGACCATTTCAAGTAGGTAAACAGACAGACTGATGCCGATAAATATTCCGATTAAAATTCCGTAAACAAGTCCAATTATAAATCCACTCACTTGTCTAAATTAATTTGATTATCACCAAGTATCTCATAGAACTTATTTCTGATTCTCTCAACCATATTCCACTCCTCCTCACTTAGCTCCTCATACTTCCATAGTGTTCTAAGCTCCTGAGATAGATCCCACAGTACACAGTACATAGCATCAGCACGCATAGCATTCTCCCATTCGTACTTATCTTCTGGTAGATTAAATGTTAGTTTGGCTTTCATCTTATTCTGATTTAAAGGTTTCTAATAAGTCAATAGTTCTTTCAGCACCATCATACTTAGATTTAGCATGTAACATCTCCCCATTTATATTTATATTTTTGTCTGGATATGTTGCTACAAATTCAGCAAAATTAATCATCTGCTCCTTCTCCATTTCTTTGGCTTGTTCAATAACTTCATCACAATTCAAAGATGTAATTCCTTTAATGTAAAGTGCCAACCACTCTACTGCTGTCTGTTTCATCTTATTATTTATTTATTCGTGCAGTAAATAGCACTATATTATACATTTATTGGTTTTTCTTATGTAGTTAAATTAAATAGTGCGTCTTAAGGCACTATTATTTGTTCTGCTGTTTGTTTCATAGCTTATAGGTTTAAAATTTGTAAAGTTTTTTAAGCTTATAGGTCACAATTTGTGATCATTGAAGTCATAGTTCTTTTTAAGTTTAGGTATGGTGATTCCAATAGACTCTTGTAGTGACTCCCAAGCTGATTGAGCAAATTCTCCCCAGTACATGTCACAGGAGAAACCTACATCATTAATGTGGTATGGTGGGTCAAGAAAGTATGATTGCCTATGCTCATTAGCTTTTGCAGTAAATCTTTTACAACTCTGTCTCATGGGACAATCTGTCCCTGGGCACTTTGTTATATCGCTCATTTTATTTTAAATTTAATTGTTTCAATGTTGCCTCTCTTGTACATATTAAGCCTGTAGCTTCCCCTATCAATGTTGTGAAAAGATAGAAGGCTTGCTCCCTCTACTGGTATCTTTGGCATGTACATCTTGTTGTACCTTGTGACCATAATCGAGTCGCAGTCTGGGCTAAGTTTCAATGTATATGCGTCACACTTTGACGCTGTCTTGCATGATAACGAAAGCAATGGTAAAAGTAACAATAATTTTTTCATTTTGATTAAATTTAAAGTGGGTAGATTGACTACCCACCTTGATTAGCAGTAGATTAAAACGGTAACGGCTCTTCTTCCTTAACCTCAACTGGCTTGGGAGCTTCGCCAATGGCCTCGACTCTCCATGCCTCAATGTTGTTAAAGTACTTTCCGTTGTACTCTCGTCCTCGAATCCTAAACGATACCTCAACCTCTTGACCCTCTCCAAACTTGTCCAACACGTCAACGTTCTTTTGCGTTAACTGGAACAAGATGTCCTGTGGATACTGATCGTGTGGCTCGTTAAGTACGAACTCTCTCTTGATAAACTTCTCGCTTACCTGTACCGCTGGGTTTATAACCTTTAAAACCCCTTTCATTTTAAAATCACTCATTTGTTTTTATTATTTAGATAGTTAAAATACTCCTTTGCATATGTCTCTGCCTTTTTTATCTGAGACTCCATCCAATCGATGTCATCGTCAGTCAAATCCACCTTCACAATTGTCACCCTCAGCTCATCGGCCAAGTCATCCATATAGTGCAGACTGTCTGCCTCGTTCTCTGGAATCAACTCCTCTGGCGTGTTGCTAAGAACGTAGGCAATCTCTCCGTTTCTCCAGTCCATGTTGGTCATCTTGCGTAGCATGTACAAGTAGTGCTTGACCTGCCAATCGTAACCAGCCTCTTTTGACTTCTTGTCTGCCTTCTTTATTGTCTTCGGCATCGTGTGCTTGCTCCATGGACTCTTGATGTCAATCACCATGAGCCTAGACTCGTCAACAATGTCAGGGTGGCCAATCGATACTCCATGGGTTAGCTCGTAAAACTTGTCAAACTCAGCCTGCTTGAAGTGACTCGTGAAAAACAATCGGTTGTACATCTCGATTGAGTCGTCCTCCACCATGATTCCCTTGGTCATCTCCCTTGTGGTAAACTTCTTCCTGAATCCGTACACGACCTCGTCAACCATGTCCTCGATGTAGGTCTTTGCCATTTCACTCAGCTCGTCAGATATTTCACCCTTCTTCTCAAGCTCGTCTCTCTCCTCTGCTTGCTTCTCTGTGAGCTTAATCTTCATCTTCAATCCTTCAAGCTTTTCTTTCTGTTTTGTTGTTAGTCCTCCTCTCTTGCCAGAAAACAAGAGAGCACAGCTGGACGACCTTACCTTAATCATTACCAAACATTTTTAGTTGGTCCTCAGTGATGGTGTACTGCTTCTTAATCTTTTCGATTGTAGTCCTGCCAGTCTTTACCGCATCTATTGCCTTGCCCAACTGATCGTCATTCAGCATAGGTAGCTCCTTCTTGGGCAATGGACGAGTGCTGAACCTCAGCGCATCGACCAAGCCTTGAGGACTCTTGACCTTCTCTGTCGTGATGACAATTGTCTTGCCGATGTAGTCGTTCGGGTCGAATGAATTAAAGAATGTCTCCAACCTCTTGAAGTTTGAGCGATTGCAAACCATAGACTTGTCAAACTCCTTTAGCTTGACAAATACCTTGTCCTCCTTGCCCATCTCCCCAACAAAGGTGTCTTGGTATATCTTCTCGATTGTTACCTCCCTCGGCTCGTACTTGCCGTTGACCTCCAAGTCCCATGCTCCCATGTACTTGTTGTCTTTCATTAGATTTCTCCAGTGCGCCATATATTTAATTTAATTGATTACAAAGTTTGCATTATTTTTTTTAATTTCAAAACAAGGTCTCGTCTTTTTTTCGTCAAGTTATCAATTTGCTCCTTTGCCCATGTAGCCTCCTCAGACTTGCTGTTTAATCCGTAGTACTCAAGCAAGGCGTAAAGCCTGTTTATTTTTGTCTCAGTCGAGTCTATCTGAACACTAGTGCATCCTGCATCCCATCCGTACTTATCAAAATAAAACTCTTGGTTGCTGCTTATTGGCTCGTGAAAGTCAGACTGAACCATTGTGTTCATTATCTCGATCTTGCCATCCTTGTCAAACCTCTCTATCTTTACGCCCTTGTCAATGTACCATGAACTATTTAAAGTCCTGTAAATTTGGTCGTTATGCTTTGACGAAATATATTCCCAGATGTGTTCCATGTTATTTAATAATTTTGCTGTTTATGTAATCTGTTCCGTCACATGTAAATAAATAGTAGTCCTCGTTGATTCCTTCCAAAAACACACTATCATAACCACCTTCCTCGTTTATTGTTACAAAAGTTGTAATACAAACGCTTGAGTCGGTCTTGCTTAAAAAGTTGGCAAATATTGGTGTGTTACATTTCTTGGTTACTGTTGGCAACGCTTCTTTAAAATTATATCCAAATACTCTTATGTGTTCTTTTATAGCGTCCGACTTGTTGTCAAAAGACCTGATATACATTGCACTTATGTTTTTGCTTTCAATTAGCACCTTCTCATAATCTTTTGAAACTAAGAAGTAGTTCGACTGGGCAAATGACATGTGTGCTACCATAGCACAAAATGCCGAAAGAATTATTTTTTTCATTTTTCAAAATCTAAACAAATTAAGTAACATAATAACGTTAGCGCAGATATCGCATTAAATATAATCATGGGCAATATAAATACACCAATTTGGGTTGTTGCCCTGATCGATATGAATAGGCTTATCAAGTACATGATAGCCCAAAAAATTACCTTATTTATTATCATCTCTATAGCTTATTATAAATCCAATTAATACTATTATATTCATCCCCATTGACATAATTATCTCGTGGATGTCCTCGTACACGTTCAACGATAAGTGTACGTGACCTACCACCCAAAATGGTATACTTAAATTCTGACTTATCCATACTATTGTGTATTTTATTAGTTTAAACATGGCTTTGTTGTTATGATTTGAACTAAGCTCTTTTCAATCGACAATATAATTGCATCTGGAAATGCCATCTCAAAAAATATGACAGCCATAGTCTCGTCCTTGCAAGTTATATTTACCTCAGAAGATTCACCCCTCTGTACAAATTTAATTAGGTACTTTGTCATAGCTTTATTATTTCTTGTTTGACCCTCTCATAAAAATATATCTTTGACCTGCTGTATGTCGTGTCTATTCGTTCCCAAAATCCAATCAAATCATTGCATACAATTATTGCGCTCTCCTTGTCTTTTAGCCTATCCATTAAAGACATTGCCTTATCTATTGGTTTCATAGCTCTAGCTTTACTTCGGTTATTAAGTTCCTGGAGTAGTGCTCCTCTGTCCAGTCTCCAACTAAGTAAACCGATACCAACGACATCAGCCACTCTTTCTCGTTCTTGTACGAATCCTTTGGCTGGTAGTTGAAATGGATGTCGTACATCTTGCCGTTTATCTCCCTTGACTCCCACTCGTCCGTGTAGTCGAAGAATATCTCAGATAGCTCTACATCGTCTACCGATAGGACTACCGACCGATAGAATGGATTTACTTTTGCTTTCATAATGTTGATTTGTGTTAATAAATGTTGATTTTATGTCGATTTTTTTTTCTGAAACCATTGATTTTACTAGGATAATGTTAAAATGTTAATTTTTATATACCAATTAGTAAATAAAAAAAAAATATATATATATATAGTATTATATAGCGATATTTTAATTTTACGATTTTTTGGTTGAAAAATTGACATTTCGACATTTTTTTAGTTAATCCATTGATTTACAGAAGATTGGCTTGTGTTAAGTTGAAAAAAAATCAACATTTTTCGTCATGTGTTAACACTAAAACCATAATGTTCATGCCTAACAGACTGATTGTCAGATAGGTATGTAGTTCGTCCGATATTTCTAAGTTGCTTCTGCCTAGCACCCATACGCCCAGTATGGATATCATGGCGATTCTTGATACTCTCTTCATGTTTTTGAAATAAATAGTCTTAAGTTACCTTTATGTATTCTGCTTGACAAGTAGTTGTCTTTGTCGTAAAGAAGCTCTATGTTTTCCAATACGTATGACTTTACGTTCTGCCTTATTGAATCCGTTCCGTTGTACTCCTTAGTTGTTCCATCAATGATGGATAAGCTTGATGAGGGTTCAAAGTCCCCAGTCTTTATGTTGTAAAACGCAAAGCCGTCCAGCTTAGTTTTTTGGCTAAAAATTATTAGGTTCATCACAATCATCATTTAAGTTCTACAATAGTCTCCAAGTTAATCATTCGGAACTCTCGCTTGTGCATGTCGAATACGACCATTAGTCCCCTGTCAGATGGATTGAACGACATGCCTACACCCTTTACTCCCTTGCGAACTCCTAGTCGAGCGACCATTCTTCTAATAGAACCATCTTTCTTGATAAAGGTTACAGAAAACATTCTGTTGCCCTTTGATAAAATTTGATCTTTCATAGCGGTTTTAAATTTAATTTGGTTAATAGTTCTTCCATAACGAGCCAACGATTGGTTGACCATTCTGCTGATGGGTCTGTGTGACCGAATGCTTCAGTTAGCTCGTCCTTTTCATCTCTTAGTTCTTTCTCGTATTTGAGAATAATTTTGATTAATTCTTCCATGGTTATTCATTGTTTAATTCTGGCATTCCTTCGTAAAAGTAGTCGGGACAATCACTGATGTCCATGTCTCTCATGCATGAGTAACAAATGATTGTTTCTTCATCCATGTGGTGTAGTAGTATCGCATCGCAGTGACCACACGTCACGATGTTTATGTTTGCCTTGACTCTGATGTCATGCATCAGTCCTAGCTGTTCTCTGAGCTTGCTCATGGTTACTTGATTTTTTCGGTTATTATTTCTACGCTTACACTTATAGCATAAAATATTTGCTCTGTAGTGTATTCATTTGTTAGTGCCATGTCTAACGCTTTCATCTTTTGTTCGTCAGTTAGGCTGTCATCCTTTACGTCATGGATGCTCCATAGATTGTCTACGTAGTATCCTGCTTGCTTTAAAACTAACTTTGCGTTAGCTATTGCCATTAGTCTTGAATCTGATAAATTTTCCATGGTTATTAGTTTTTATTAGTTAAACATTTTTACATTTCTATTCCGTACTCTATTGCTCGCATCTCATCTATGTCACCATTGGGCATAATTATCCCTGCATCTATGAATCGTTGTGCCATTCGTCCGTAGTGACCTTGTAGACTCCACGCTTGCTTTATCTTGATTAGTTCAGCGAACAGGTACACCATACCTGCTCCATCTAGCATACCCTCCTCGTATGCCATTAGTTTATCAATCATGTCCATTGTTAATTATGATTTAAAGGTTAATTTCTTCTATGTATACTCGCTGTAGTCCATCGTCAAGATGAACATAAAAATCCATTTGATGATCGGTGTATACCTCCTCAATGAAAAGGTGTTCCTGTATGGAATTCTTTATGTCGGTTAGCCTATCGAATGCTTCAGCAAACGATGTGAAGTAGTAGTGTTCGTTGTAGTCTAGGCAATCGAACACATGGTGTACTGCAAATAATGTTTTCATGGTTATTAGTTTTTAATCGTTTTCAAATTCATTTACTCCTGCCCATTCAAGCAGTTCAACATCACCCTCTTCAATGTATTTTTTTAAACTATGTAGTTCAACTATCTCTCCATAGCTTATTGTACCTTGCCGAATTTCTTGGCGTAATTCTTCAAGGATTGTTTTTATTTTTCTTAATGTTGCTTGATTTGTTTTCATGGTGTAAATATTTTACGTTCTACAATGTGCATCTCTGCGAATTCTTGCTTGTCAACGTTGTTTCCGTTGTTGTCTATCCAATGTGGCATCAAACGTGGATTGTACGCTACCTGTCCCTTCATCCAAAGGTTATCGGTAGGATACAGCATAACGTCCTCAGCCATAATCCATGCACAAACAGTTTTGTTAGCACCATCGTTGATTTTTTTGGCGGTAGAAGGATAATTTTGAAGTTTGCCGTTCACGATTAGTGCTTGGAAGTTAGATGGCTCGAAGAACCAAACGTTATTAGTGGTCACGTCCTCCACTCTCCACTTCATGTAGTTCTCACCTTGCCCAAGGTGGAATCTGATTTTAAAGTTACGTTTCATTACTTGTGTTTTTGTGGGTTATTAATTAATAAACTAAAATCTATCTCAAATTTTGACATTGCGTTCTTATACGTGATGGATTTGTATTCATCAGCGCTGGACATCTCGTCTATGATATTGAGCGCTGTCGTTCCGTTAGGCATCTCGTACTCAATTAACAGGTGCTCACCATTCGCTCCAACTACTACGGCATCTCTGATTCCTTGATTCCTTTTGACTTGAGTCTCTTTCCCAATGAATCTCTTGTTCAGTCTTTTCTTGTGCTCGTTTATAATGTCGTTCATTCTATGTAAAAAAAGTTTGCTTACATTGGATATTGCTGTGACTTCTCCGAACACATCGTCTGTGTCTCCTACATCACGTAGATAGTTAGCAAATGATTTTAGGTCACGTATTGTGGCTGTGTAGTTCTCGTTTATTCTCAGATAAACATATCCTCCTGTATTCATCTTAATCAATTTTAAAAGTATCTACTATTTTTATACCTTGACGATTCATGAACTTGTACCAATTGTCATAATGGTTTTCGTTGTTGAATGTCTTGCGAATTGTTTTCATTCCACCACGAATGGTGGCGATGATTATGTCATAGGTTACCATCGAACATTGATTTTTTGAATCTGATTAGGTGACCTTCCTCGTACTTCAGTAGCTCGTCAATTCTCGATCGATCAACAGAGATTACTCCCAACATCGGATGCTTGATGTCGTTGATTCCAACGAACTGCTTGTTGCGGATTAATTGCTCTCTGATGGTTAGTATTCTTATTGTTCCGTCCATCTTACGGAATCCTACGTTGTCTAAAATTTTTCCTGTTTTCATGATTTCTATTTTTTATTGGTTAATTAATTTACTCTAGTCATAACTATTTCATATAATCCATATGATACACGTATTGCATATACGTGATATATGTATATGCTCCATATGCATCCATATGGTTTACTCCCTTTGAAATATATACGCTCTATTCCGTATTGCTCTAATGCCTCAATTTTATTTTTTGCTTTCACTTTCATGATTTCTAGTTTTTAGTTGTTATGCTTCAAATTGTCCCATGTATAGCTTTCCGTTCTCATCGAACCATGGTTGATATTCACCATGCTCCGCTTCCATGTCATCAGTCTCGAAGAACGTGCTGTATTCAGCTAGTTCTAGCTCGTGACATACGCATATTACTTGCACCTCATCACCATAGATTGGATGCTCGTAGAATTCAATTTCTTGACCTTTGTCGTTCATCATTTTGCCGTAGCTTGTTGGCTCGTATGACATTAATTTTTTGTAGTTCATGATTTCTAGTTTTTA
>B570J29032_109959308_pt1 | contig 21846 bp, 22 predicted proteins | sample LakMenEpi16Nov12_FD_29032 | JGI IMG/M metagenome (IMG submission 29032) | reverse complement strand
GCAACTGCACGATAGGCTTGATTTAAACCGGCATTTTCACCTAGTGCTATCTTTTCTTCACTGGTTCTCAATGTTGTGGCTTCTATGTTACCGTAGACTGTGGCAGTGTTGCCATCTATGATCTGTGTGCTATCATCTGCGAACACTGATCCTTTCAAAATGCCAGTAAATGTTCCGGAAACCACTGCGGCTGGAATGATACCGTTGACAGCATCAACTAACAATGTGCTGTCATCTCCAAATACTGACCCTTTGAGATCAAAACTTGTAGTAGATGAGATAGTGATCGTATCAGTACCAGGAACAGTAGTGATAAAAATATTTGTACCTGCTGTTAAAGTAAGAGTATCTTCACGAACCTCAGCAACCACAGAACTTTGTCCAACCACTGCTATAGTTCTAAAACCAAATGTGTCCGGTAAATCGTTAGTAATCGTTACAGCACCTGTGCCTCCCACCGGACTGATTGAAATACCTGTACCTGCTGAGATACTGGTTACTCCGAGGTTAGTCAGTGTTACCTGACCCCTACCACCTGATAGTGTTCCGCTGACTCCGATCTGTCCTGCAGTACCTACTAGTTGAGTTACTCCGAGATTAGTCAATGTGACATTGCCTTTACCGGTACCACTGACACCAATTTCATTAGCAGTGCCATTAAGTTGTGTAACACCATTGTTAACAAACGTAACAGTATCTGTTGCGGCGTTGGTTGTGATATTGATATCTGTGCCAGCAAATGTGACAGTATCAGTATAGTCGTCTGCTGATACAGTGGTTTGACCACTGACCGCGATGTTTTTAAAACTTGCTTCTGCAGGATTTCTTATTAATTCACCGCCTACTGTTGATCCTGCAGGAAGATTAACAGCAGCGCCATCTGGGCTAAAAACCACTGCTCCGCCTATATCGATACCGTCTGTGGTAAGATACAGTGCTTTCCATCTGTTGTCGCTAGATCCTAGAAAAAATGCTCCTGATGTATTTGGACTTAAGTTACCTGCTAGGTTTTCTAAATCTACAGCACCGGAACTACCGCCGGATATAGTCAAATATAATTCAGTGAAATTTGCATTAATTTTATCAAATGCATCGCTGACAGAGCTCCACAGTATAGGAGCCGAACCAGGAGTTATATTTTGTTGTGCCATTATGCTCTCCCTACAGCAAGTTCAATAGTTCCAATATGATCACTGTCATAATCTGCTAGTGCCTTACCTAAAATTGTTCCTGATGATGCAGAGCCTTTGGCAGAAACAGCCACCCCTGGAATATTGCTAGTTACCATTAAATCTCCTTTGTTGACTTTGCCCACTACTTTGCAAGGAACTCGACCTTGTAACGCAATTAAATTTTTGTATCCAGGACAAGCACCGTTCATCACGTACCCTGCATTGTCGCTGATGATACCCGCTACTCTATGATCTCTTTCTTTGGTAGATACTGTAACTTCTTTGTCACCGCCAAACACCAGTACTGTTCCTACTTCATATTCTCGATCACCTTCGTAATATTCTGCTAAGTCAGCGGAATATGTTGCTTGGAATCTCGCACCAGCGTTCAAAGTCCATGTTCCCGAAACTGTAGCAGTTGATCCCGTATTACCTGCAGATAACGAATAAACACTTACTGTACCTGTAGAAGTAATGTTTCCGCAAGTTATAGGAGCATTCGATAAACCGTTTTGAGTATAGAAAATATGTGATTCATTGTAATACAGAGTCTTTTTGTCTACAGAAGCACTACCATCGCCTACGAATATAGCACCTACTGACGAACCAGAACCGTTGTATCCATATATCTGTGTGAATCCTCCTGTGCCGGCAGCAGTTAGATCTAGAATTGTTTGAGCAACAGGAGTCGCAGCATCGTTGTTTAATAGCAATCTGTTTGCAGTAACATCTGCGAATGCGATATTTCCCCCTGCGTTTCTCACAGCTACAGTAGTACCTGTTGCAAGATCAGTACCTGCGATCATTCCATAGTCGCTGGCACCAGCTCCGGTTTTTCTTAAGAATCCTAAACTGCTGTATTGACTCTTGAGAATAGCACCGCCTTCTTCCACTATAGTTGTAAATGCTACTGCGGCAACATTATCCGTGCCTGCTGAGTTATTAGCTAATGCAGTCTTCGTGGTAATCTGTTGCAGTTTTCCTGTAGGTATGCCGTTGGTCTTTAATGAGGCCCAACCGTTAGTCACATCAAATTGACTGGAGTCGAATCCTGATATACCTTTAAGAGCAGTTACAGAACCACTAGATTCGGATCCAGTTTTAGTTCCTGAATATGTAATCTGAGTAGCAGTGCAGCTTAATACTGTGTAAATTCCGTTGTAGCTTGGAGTACCTGCAGTGAATCCTGAAACTATTATCTTTTGACCTGCTGTAAACACAGCAGATGTTGTTGAAGCAAAAGACAATGTAACTACGGATCCTGAACCGGTAGCCGACACTGAAGTTATACTAGACACAGATGTAGCATAAGAATTGTTTAATGCTAACTTAGATTGATCAATTGCTGCTGCAGAATTAATCTGTGAATTAATAATTTTATCATTTTGTATGTTTAAAGTAACTGAATGTGCAGTGCTATCTAAAGAAAGAGCCACGTCTCCTCCTGAACCCACTTCGGCATTAGTTATTACATTATCCGCACCTGTAAAGATAGCAAGGTCGCCGCCTCTGATGTTATCGAGATCGAAGTCATTGAAATTTGATATCGATAGACTTCTTAAGTTTACCGCATCTTGAGGATTTGTCGGGTCTGCCAGATCAACAATCTTGTAATTATTGATCTTGAAATTTTCCGGGCCTTCCCATTCTAATATACCACTCAAGGCTAAGAAGCCTCCGGTATTAGCTGGAATTCTAGATTCTGCAGCCACAGCAGCGCCGGTCGCTGCTCTAGTACCCAATCTTCTTTCTATGTATCCTACTACAGCTGATTCGGTAGGAACAGTATCCTGTTGAGGATCGCTCATGCCGTCGTCAGTTGAGAATTCAGCAATAGTTGTTCCTCGTTTAAATCCAAGACCATCAAGATTACTCAGAGCCAATGATGCTGCAAAAGTAACAGATCCAGTTCCTTGGTCAACGCGGAAATATGGTCCGACTGAGAAATTACCAAACTGATCTGTAGTAACGAAGAATACTCGACCTGAACCTCTTTCTTGTGTCTGCGCTCTAGTTACAGTAACTCCGGTTTCGTCAACTGATGTTGCAGATAATGCTACACCGTCGATGCTATTTACGGACTGACCGTAGATTTCATTCGGATAATTAGTATCTGCATACGAACCAGTACCGATATCTAATAAATCGTGTGAAGTAACACGAGTTAAAGAAATTCTAATAGTTAATGTACCTACAGCGAAACTTGAATACACAGGAAGTCCTGCTTTCAAAGTAATCTGTGAATCGAACGAAATAGGACTTATATCAAATGCCGGAGATACAGTTAATAATGCATATAAGGTTCCTAAGGAAGTTTTACTCTGATAGTTAGTGATCTGGTAAGTGGTACCTTCATAGACAAATTCATATTGATCGCCTGAAGCGATTCCATTATTGACTCGCTGCACATCCAGTCCAGAAAGATCTGATATAGCTAAGGTAGTTGAATTCTGTCCTCCGATAATCGTACCATACACTTGGGTTCCGGTACCTGCTGTAGAAACATTCAACTCAGGTTTCTCTATATTGAATACCACAGTACCATTAGAAGGTCCTGTAGAAGAAATTGTAATCGAAGTTTCACTTACAACAGTTAAAACAAAAGGATCAGTGCCTAAGCTTCCAGTGACATCTACAGTTATCGTTCCGCCGCTACCCGAAGCAACAATAGTAGCGTTGGAATAAGTGACTGTGGTTGTAGTACAACTTATGACAGTCTTTGTTCCATTTAGACTAGAAGCTCCACCGCCGAATCCGCTGACATCTATTGACTGTCCAGGTAGATAAGGAGGTCTAGGTTGTTTTACAAAGGTTAGTGTAGCTAATGTAGCAGTACTGGTACCAGTTACACTAGTAATATTTGGTCTAGAAACTAATCTATCTCCGGCAGCTATATTTTCAGTAGAAGTAAGTCCTGTTATAGTAGTGCCCGTTAATGTGCCGCCAATTCCGATCAGTGTACTGTCAATCGGAGGTTCATTAGAAACTTTGAAGGAATCTGCGGCTAGATCCTGAGACACTACCCAATAATAAACTTCGGTTCCTGAAATACCCGAAGGTAAAGCAGCACCAGTACCGCTGGTACTGAACTTTAACATAGTCCCTGCAGACAATCCATGAGACACTTTGTTAAACACTCCGGGAGTTCCTGGAGTAACAGTATAGGTTACGAGACTACCAGGAGCAGCGTAAGGTTGAGAACTATAAACGTTTACATCTACGTAGTTATAGTTTTCTCGAAGTTGAGTTAAAGCCAGCCCGAACGGAACCATATAAACAGTTCCGGTTAAGGTTGCTGAATCTCCAGCTGTGTTAATAGGCGTTCCGCCATCTGTTTCTGATATAGTAAATGTATAATCGCTAGGAATCGATGTTACATAATAAGTTGTTGCAAAATCAGGATCAACATCTGCATCTATAGATTCTGGAACTGTGGATCCTGAGCTGGCCTTGATAATCTTTACCTGATATCCTATCTGTTGTCTATGAGGAATATCTGTTGTTATAACACCGGGATTGGCTATGGTTATTCCTGTGATGGTAAAGGTATCACCATCATAATCTGAATCGTAGTCTGAAAAATCTAGAACACGATAGATATCAGTCGAATCAGCTAATTTAAGAGCTGTACTTGGTCTTGTAGCAACATCAACAACATCCCCAGTGAGAACTACGTAACTGTTCTGTCTTATAGTACAAACAGTTCCATTAGGTATTCCAAATTGCAAGCCACCACTGCTAGATACATTCAATTTAGTAAATTTGGTAGCCTTGTTTAATACCTGCACAGTAGATATAGAATATTTTACTATAGATCCGTTGTGATTTATTTCAAGTTCAGAACCATTTAACGGATTGTAATCATCATAATATCCATAAACTGCTGTGCTGCTTTTTCGATTAGCATATTGACTCGGACTTGCAACTATTGTAAATTTCTGTGATAGTTTATGATAAAGTGTAACTGGTGTTGGAACTTCTAATGGATCGGCCCCTTCTGCCACTAAGGCAAAGTTACCGTGAGAGCTTGAGCCTCCGATAGATCTAATCTGTCCACCATTTATCGAATAATAAGATATATGGCAGTAATATGTAAACATCGATACTGCTTCAGTTAGACCTCCGTTGGTAGCTATTAAACCGTAGCCTAGATCGTTAACCTGCGTAAAGTCATTGCTGAGCATTGATCGATTACCTGGCATCAACACTTCATAAATTCTCTCATAGGTCAATGTTCCTGATCCTGTTCCTGTAATTTCTACAGGATCACCATTGGGTTCATCTGAAAATCTAAATGTATTGGCTGTTTTGCCGCCTTGTAATACATAGTAATCCGTACCTGCTGTAATACCGCTAGGTAACGATCCGCCTGAACCAGCTGCGAATCTTATAGTTGTATTATTTTGTAATCCGTGGGCGGTTTTGTTTACCGTGGCTATGTCTCCCGGATTAGTGAATGTAAAAGTTAATGCACCATAGGACAAATTAAATGGTGTAGTTTCGTCTAACTCAAACTGAGCAGTAGACCCTGAAGGATTAAAAATATATTGTCTGATATAGTTAATTCTATAAACGTCGTCATTAACAATAAAAGAACAAGGTAGCTGAGGAGGACGCAATAGTCCAGTAACAGATAATCTTGTAGAAGTTATAGCGTCGGCAATACGGAATTGTAAATTGCCTGTAAATCCATCTACAAACATACCTCCGGTAAATTTTTTGTATCCTGTGCTTCTACTGAATACAGCACCTTCTTGTGCGTACGGTGACTTAGCAAGAATTTGTCCTTCCGGGTCAAGTACCAACGCAAAACCACCATGGCCTTGCATAGTCATTGCTCTAAGTATTACAGCATCGTTACACAGGAATACATCGAGTTCGTCATTATTTTTCGGTAAATTACTAGGAGAATTTTCAATTATATCTAGAAGAACATCTATTAATATGCCTACAGCCCCACCTTGAGGTGTAACAGTTCCTCCGCTACCAGGGATATATGCAGAGAAAGCAGTGCCGTTGACACTGGTAGTAAGGTCAAAATCTGTATATAAATCTATCCTAGTTGGCTGTCCGGAAACAGTTTTCACATAATACGTGTTACCATTTAAGTTAGTCATACTTCCACCGGCGATACCAGAAATTTCTATTTTTTCTTTGTCTGCATAACCGTGTGCTGCGGTAAAGGTTAATCTCACGGGATTGGCTTGAGATGCAGCACTGATATTTCTAGGCAAAGCACCTGCGCCTCTTTCTGCCTGGTATGCTGCATCGGCAATTTGTGTAGCTGTGCTGTAAAGTTGAGATTCGTCTAATTCTATATTTTGTATTATTCTTTGAACTAAGTACTCTAATCTTTCAATAGCAGCCAGTGTTTCATCTAGCTGACTACTTATAGCTAGAGCTGCACTTTCATTATATGGGTCTCTGTACTTCAATGCAGCAGAAACAGTTCGATTATAACCTCCGTATTTCAAATCGTATATCATTGAATCGATGATTAATCCCACATCTCGTTTACAGATTTCACTATTGTAGGAGAATGAACTAGTGAAGGGTGCTAGGTTTTCTTCTATCTGATAATCAATCCAGGCTACAACTTCTGTTTGCAAGAAAAGTTTGTTTAATGTTAAAAGTTCTGCAGCACTGGTAAATGATCCTTTATTGTTTTGTAAAGGATAAATTGGACTATCTGAATTTTCTAAATAATGGTAACCGAATAATCTATCTGATGTAGGAAGCTCATCTATAGTTCTATCTCTTCTAAAGTTAATAAGAGCCCACGGACTGGTAGTGAATCCTGGTTTAGGTCTTATTATAGTTCTTCTAAATTCGTCACCAATCACAGCAACGTTCTGTGGAATTTTCAGAGGAAGGTTCTCTTCGTAGATTCCGCTTTCGACAAACACTGATATTTGAGTATTTCTAGTGATATCGCCATAGGATATTCTTTCGTCTTCTTGGAAAGAACCGTAGATAATATCAACATCGAAAACTTCAGACAAATTGCCAAATTCAGAAGTTCCATCTAATGCACCTGTGTGTGCTAATATTTGTGCTAATGCTCCTGATGTTTCCCCGTATAGATATAGACCTTCTCTAATATCTCTACCGCGTATAGCTTCGGGTGTACCTGTTAAAACATCGCCAGTAAAATCAGTTCTCTGACCATTAGTAAAGATTAAAAATCTCGGTAAGTCTACCACGCAGGTTGGGATTCCGGTGAACCCTGAACCTCTACTAGTGATAGTAAGTGTATCAATGCTGCCATCTATTTGATTTACAGTTGCGGTTCCGAAAGCATTAGTTCCGCCGCCGCCGACAAATCTTACCGATACAAGAGTATAGCTAGAACCTGCGCCTCCTTCATCAATTTCAACGCTGTTAACATTAAATGTTACATTAAACGTAGCACCGCTACCAGGTGTAGAACCACCATTGGCGTTTGTTGCTGTAGTGTTTACTCTAACCGAACCGCTTATAACACTGCCTGGAATTACTCTATATTTTCCTGCACTAAGCTGTTTTATAGACAGTATAGGACCTCTTCCTCCACTGCCTTCGAATGCATCTACATCTAAAACTTCATATCGTGCTTGAAGACCTGTACCTCCAGAAACTGTAAGAATATCTCCGATGGCATAATTTGCACCGCCAAAATTGATACTGATTTCGTCTACGCTAACAAATGTAGTTCCCGAGAATCCAGTTCCCGACAAAGGAGAAGTACTAATATCTGTAAGATAACAGAAATTAGCACCGTCGTTATATGTTAAAACTTTTCTGTAAGGTCCTATTTCTAAAGGACTTTCATTGATGATTTCTTCAGCACGTTTTAACGCAGCTTCTAACGTTTTGTATGCATACGCTAATGCTCTACCCTGTAACGCATTTGATACACCAACTCTAGAATCCTCACCAGAAGTTGCTACATATAAATTGGCTACACTTCCAAAAGCAGAAGCGTCTACGTATCTTTTAGTAGCAGCAATTAAACCATTGTATGTTTCGTCGTCATCTGGTTCGGGATCTCTAGATAAAATCAAAGGACCAGTCATTCTACCAAATGCTGAAGTAGTTTGACCACCATCCGGATCTATCGCTTCTACTCCTGCTAAAGCTACTTTCGTGTCAGCGTACCCTTTATTAGCGGCCTCGTCGCTGGTCACAGGAGTTGCAAGGTCTTGAATACGGTATTGATTATTACCTGATTGTGCTGAAAGATTTCCACCTAACTGAGGATTTTTATCTCCAGATATGGAAGAAAACAGTGAAGATATAGTTATAGAAGACGGTGTACTATTAATATTAATACCGCTACCTTCGACTATAGATTTAAAAACTACCTGTCCGCCTTGCTCTTCGCTTACAGCCAGTACTTTATTGTCCTGGCCTTGAAACGAACTTGGAGTTTGATCTAATCCTGTAAATGATAATCTTTCACCTAATCCTAATGAACCGTAGAGTTCTCTAAAATTATCATTTACTTTTCGGAAAGCATCACGTATACTATCACCGGTACCGTCGTTGCCAAGTGTTCCAATATCTATCGATTTTCTTGCCATAATAATTCCTAAGAATATGAATTTCTAAGTATTTAGCCCAAAATTCTGTAAGCCTAATGTAAATACTTGATGTTTCTAAAAACAGAAATTGAATCTACAGAATATGTTCGAGTCAGCAAGTTAGGCAAAGAACATCGGTATAAAAGAAAAAAGACCTTAGCGGTCTTTAGATGTGATAACTGTGATCAAATTTTTAAGAGAGAACTTAAAAAAATACACAGTAAAAGATTAAGTAACAATTATTTTCATTGCTGCTCAAACTGTGATGCAAAGAAATTCGCTCAACGCAAAGGAGTGGAGCGAAAGAAAATATGGGATATGCCAGCTAGTTTAGAGTGGCCAGTGTCTAAATTCTAAAACTTTCGCCGCAGCCACAGCGGTCTCGTTCGTTAGGATTGATAAAATCAAAACCTTCGTTTAAGCCCTTTTTCAGCCAATCCATAGTCAAACCGTTTAGATAAGGCATAGCTTTAGGATCTACGAATATGTGTACTCCTTCGCTGACAAAGCTAAGATCTTCCTGCATAGGATTGTCAACGTATTCTATAGTATATGCAAGTCCGCTACAGCCTGTGGTTTTTACACCGATTTTAATTCCGTGTCCTTTGCCTCTATATTCTAGATGATGTTTTACTTTGTTAGCTGCTAACGGTGTTAGTGATATCATGTTTGGCTTTATAATCAGCTACTGCGGCTTTGATCGCATCTTCGGCTAGAATACTACAGTGTATTTTAACTGGCGGTAAGGCTAGCTCTTCGGCGATAGCGGAGTTTTTAATTGTTCCTGCCTCGTCGAGGGTTTTTCCTTTGAGCCATTCTGTAACGAGGCTCGAGCTTGCGATAGCCGATCCGCAGCCATACGTTTTAAATTTTGCATCTGTAATAATACCTGTATCATCATCGACCTTAATCTGTAGTTTCATAACATCTCCGCAGGCAGGAGCACCAACCATACCGGTGCCCACCTCCGGATCATTCTTATCAAAGCTACCCACGTTACGAGGGTTCTCATAGTGGTCAATAACTCTGTCAGAATATGCCATACTATCTCCTTATTGTTTCTTAGCAATCATGGCCTGGATTTTTTCCTGTACAATCTTAGCCCAAAACGGCTGCGGAAAATTCCATCCGATAAATGCCCCAACTGCTACCCATAATAGTGTATCTAACATTTTACGCTCCTTGTAAACGGATATCAACAACTTCCCAGTTGATGATTCTCCATATATTATTTAAGTACTTTGCCTTATCCTGTTGGTAGTCCAGTGCCCAAGCGTGTTCCCAAGCATCTATCAACAGAGCAATTTTCATATTCTTTTTATATTCGTGATTATGTATTGTGTGCAGTTTGCCGGAGGTATCCATATAGATCCAATTGGATCCTTGAGCGGCCATGAACTCTTTTTCAAAAGCCTCTTTAAACTTTTCAAAATTTCCATAATTATCTTCGATCAGGGTCTTACTGATTCCCTCTGGTTTATTAGCAGCCCTAGGTGGGGTAAGATTAGCAAAGAAAATATTATGTAACATAGCACCACCGTAGTTAAAATCCGGGTCGCCTTCACCTTTGTTGTAACGTTCAGAGTATTTGGCAGCTAATCCGTCGTAATGATATTTGACGGTATCTTCGCTCATCACAGGCTCTAACTCGTTTTTATCAAACTTGAGTTTATCTTGACGGATTTCGCTCTTGTCTTTGTTTTCTGTTATACTTTTAATAAAATGTAGCATATGCATATTTACCGTGCTAAATAAACCACAAGGAGAAAAACCTATGGAAATCGTACTTCTAGCAATCGCCGCAGTGGTAATTGGTGCTTTTGTTTATTACAATCGTTCTTCAAAAGGACTCGATGTAAACAATGATGGCAAAGTTGACGCTGCTGATGCCAAGGCTGCTGTTCAAAATGTCGTTGAGGGCGTAAAAGCCACCGCCGATGTTAACAAGGACGGAAAAGTTGATTCTGCAGATGTAGCAGTGGTAAAAGAAAAGGTCAAGACAGTTGCCAAAAAGACAACAGCCAAGGCCAAAGAAACTGTTACGAAAGCAACGACTCGCGGTCGCAAGCCAAAGGCTCAATAATCTTTTGAGCCTCTTCGTAAAGTGCAAATGAAGCTAGATTCTTAGCTTTGCTTTCGCACATTATATCGAAGTCATCCCTAAAACTCAGTGCCCATTGATTCGCTGCTGTATTCCAGTAGAAGTTTGAATGCGCTCTGAGTTTTGCTTTTTTATGTCCGCTGTCTAGTAGCGTCCGAAGATCGGGACTGATGTGTCTGGGATGGTCATTAAGATGCTCTTCCCGTGAAACACTATAATGTATGACAGGACGCACACCACGCCAGCTATCAATAATCCTTTTAACACGGTCGTCATTCGCATTTATATATTCTCCTGTGTGTATCCAATGATGGTGTATGTCTAATACTAGAGCACAATGATCGACTAGTTCTAGGCTAGAATCAATACCCCAACTAATTTCGTCGTTCTCAATAGTTAGTGTATTGCGAGCCTCTGGAGTCATGCGAGCCAACGCAGCAACGATTCCCATTGGGCCTTGTCTACCTGCGATATGAACGTTGATTTTAAAGTCTTGAAACGTTCGGCCAAATCCCATCCAGCGAGCCATGTCCACATGATATTCAAACTCCTCTATACTTCTATTTACAATATCTGGATTATCGCTAGCAAGGACAGTAAACTGCCCAGGATGAAAACTAAGGCGAACACCCCTCTTGCGAGCCAAATCCCCCACGGCTCGAAATGCTGTTTCACAATAGGCTCGGACATCGGAAGTCCGCCAAAACCAACTCCAAGTTGGCTCAGTGTACACAGGAAGGATATCGCTGCTGAGTCGTACCATTCTAAGATTTTCATCTAGTTCTCCTACTCGTTCCACAAGCAAGCGGCACGATTCAATGTTCTGTTCCATAAGGGACCAGAGTTTTTCAGTAGCCACGTCCTTAGTCTGTCTATTTAACCAGGCTACGGTGGTACTACCGGTATTGTATTTTTTACAATCATCTTTGGGTTTAATGCCGTCTACTTGATCGGAACGGTCGATCCATTTGCAGGCAAAGCCAATACGCTTGATCATTTAATGTACCGCTTTCTTAGCATCTACTTCGCACTCAACTACCCAATTATTAAATTCGGTAAATTTGTTTACTTCAACTCCTAGTCCAACGGCTTCATTTACAAAGTGCTGCAGAAGTGCATTATAAAGCTCGTCGGGCATTGTGTTTTTATCAAATTTAATTTTCATAATACAAGTATAACACCATCAGCACCAGTTGTCAACAACAAACTTGTCTCTAACGTCTTGAGGTTTTGGGTCACCGTGGAATACTGCTACACAGCAGTCTGGACTTATATTGAGATTATCCTGGGTGTCTTTGAAAAATCGTTTACCCTTTTCATAGATCAGCTCTTCTCTTTTTCGTATTTCCCACTTGTAACTTAATATCCAATCTGTGGGCCAATATTTGATTTTATTAAAACTTACTTTATAGATCCAATCTTGGTCACCTTGTAATCTTTGAGCCTCAGATGGGTTGACCATAAATTTTTCATATATTTCTGTTTGAGAACCGTGTCTCCAAGACATTACAGAACTGTTAACAATCTTCCAATTGTTGTAAAATTTTCTATTGAAATCTTGTATACCGTAAAAACCGTTACCTAGATTGGTTACTAACTTATTGATGTTAGCGTGTATGATAATATCCAAATCAAAATATAAGATTCTACCATGTACTGGTAATCGAGAATCGAACATATGAACTTTGTGCCACCAAAGTTTTTTATAAGGACCTGTCGGTTGATATATATTCCTAACTCCGTCGATAGTATGACGATCGTCAGTTAAGCAAACAAATTCATAAGGAACCGTAAGATGCCTTGCAACCATGTTACGAAGACGCTCGACATATTCTCTACCGTATCGATTACCGAATCTCACACAGAGAACAGTAACTTTATCATCTTCAGCTGAAATTACAGACTGTTGATTAATTTTTTCTGCACGTTTTTCCGCTTTAAGGCGTCTGCGTTCTTCTTTTGACAATTCCATCGATGGCCACCAATTCTTCTAATAGTTCTTTTAATTTATCTAGACGAACCATATTTGGACCGTCGCTTGGAGCATTGTCTGGATTTTCGTGAGTTTCGATAAAAACTCCAGCAACACAACCTGTAGCTACAGCAGCTCTCGCCAAGTAGGGTACCATGGTCCGATCGCCACCAGATCGTTCTCCCATTCCTCCAGGTTGCTGTACACTATGAGTGGCATCAAAGACCACTGGATACCCGGTGCTTGCCATAATAGGCAAACTACGCATATCCACAACAAGATTGTTATATCCATGGGTGTATCCTCTTTCACATAACATAATGTGATCGTTCCCGGTAGATGCTATTTTTTCTGCGACATTTTTCATGTCGTGTGGTGCTAAGAATTGTCCTTTCTTAACATTAACAGCCTTGCCGGTACTGCCTGCTGCTAGTAGCAGGTCAGTTTGTCTACATAAAAAAGCTGGTATCTGTAACACATCTGTGCCAGCACTGGCAACTAACTCTGCCTGCCAGCACTCATGAATGTCAGTCAATATAGGCATACCAAAAAGATGTTTAACAGAATTTAATATTTGTAGACCCTTTTCTAATCCAACACCTCTTTTAGTGGTTATACTGGATCTGTTAGCTTTATCGAAACTGCTTTTATAGACCAAACCGATATTAAGATCATCGCAGATTTCTTTAATTGATCCTGCTGTTTGATGAGCATGATCTTGACTTTCTATTTGACAAGGACCAGCGATTAAAAATATTTTATTCTTATTGCTGATCTCTACGTGGTTGATTGAAAATGTATGCATATTATTATTTACCAGTGTCTAATGACATTGGCAATAATGAACAGACAAGTAACTACGTGGATAACTACCCAAAACGTTTTTAGAAACAAAGCTATTCTAGCCTCTCGAATAGTGAGGATAGGCACATCTGGCCTATCCTCGTCAGTTCTGCCCATTAAATGGCCAGTAGCCCTGGCCCAGATTTTTTCTAAACTGTTCATCCCTCGTACACTGCCGAGTTTCCTGCGTGTTCAAATACTTCAGCGGATTTTAGTCTAACACCTGCACCTACTGGATAACGTGCTTCAAATACACGACCATCCGGATGCGTCCAACCGCGACCTTCTTGATAAGCAGTTAAAATTTCATTCATAGTTTTGTAAACTAATTCAGCGAACATTTCACAGCCAACACCGTCTACAATACGTAGATCGATGATGCCCATGTTTTTAAATCCGCCTTGGATTTTGTTTAGTTCTACAAATGTGCCGCGTTCCGGATCGTCTTTGCCAATGACCATAGTATGATCAAACTGCCATTCGCTCCATTCTTTAAAAGCTTTAAGTCCGCCAAAGTCCATGACCCAATTCCGATCATCTAAGGTTTCAGATTCAAAGATTAGTTTGATGCCAATGGAATAACCATGTAGCAGTGAGCAATGGCTGTGTGTTGAACGCCATTGTCTAAAACAGCATGACAGGCCTCTGTCGTTACCGTAAGTTTTTGTTGAAAGATATTTCGCCATCTCTTGCCTCCTATAAAATGCATAAGCGAGTAAGTTTGATGACACGCAGAGTATTTAAAGAGGGGTGAGCGTCATAGAAGTCCTCTATATGTATATTACACGATATTTAGTTGAAGTGCAAGGCCTTGATCGATATTCTTGAAATTCTCTATCTCCATAAAAGAAACATTGTCTAAAATCCACTCTTTAGGCATTTTCCAATCTTTATAATTGACAATGATATATTCTTTATGGCTATGATGTTTGAACGTTTCGGATATTTGATAGATCCAAAAACTAGGATCTACTGGTAAAGAATCGGTACTGTTATAATTTTTTGTACCTTTATAGATATTATTAAATTTGTTATTAGTTGAATAAAGATCAAACCCTATGAGATAGATTTGATCATGATCTAATAAACTGGCTACTAATATTGCATACGGACCGCTGCCCCAATGTTCAGGGTTATCTCTTTTGATATTGCCATTTGTAGGCACTGCAGGAAGTTGACATATATTTTTATTTTTTTGTATCTTTTTGAAAGATTTATAAAATCTTTCTCTTACATATATTTTTGTTGATAGATTGTTTTTATTTTCTAATGACTCAAAGACCATTCGATGATCGCAACAAATTAGATGATCGACAGTAATATCTCTGTGTATAGCGTTGCAACCTATTATCGGATATATCTTCTTGAGATTGTCGATATCAACGGCTGACCTGCTTTCGCCGTTGCCTAAAACTATTACCGAGTTCACAGTGTAGGTTTAATATCACCAAATGGTAACCATATCCCGGGTGCGCCTGCAGAAATACAGACCCAGCCAATATAAGATCCGGGTCTTGGTTCAGTGTTCCAGACCACGTCCCCTTTATTGTAATTGCCGCTGCTAGGAAATCTTTCTCCGTATTGATGTAATCTGTCGTCGAACTTTATAGATCCCTGAACGTGTAATGCAGCACGATCGTCGGGATTTTTAGCACCGATAGATAATTTGCCATGAACAAAAACTTTACTTGGAAATTGATTTTGATTACCAAGAATTATATCGCCGTTTGGTTGTACGGTAATTCTAGCTGTGTTATCAGTAACGATGTCGAAAGGTAAACTTGCGTAAGTTCCTACGATACCTCTGGTCTGATCTTTAGTGCCTAACAATACTTCAACACCATCTTCCATTACAGATAAAGCAGCATTGGGTTCTTCGGTGCCTAGACCTAACCTATTACTATTAGAACTATAGACAATATACTGATCGATTATTACATCACCGTCTACTATTAAACCTTTTAATCTTCCTAGCTCTCGGAGAGAACTTTTAGTCACTGAGTTACCTAATTCATTAGGAGTCAATACAGGAACTCCATTAATAGCGTAATGTTTGTCTTTGTGGATATCGATTATTTCTGTACTGAAGAATCTATCAGGATATGGTTTGTAAACAAATTGTTTAGCATAGCCTTCACCTATCCACCAAAGTCCTTTGTTTTCTAAAGACTCAGTTTCAGTTTTTTTAAACTCTAAAGAAGCAGACCTTTCTATTCTAGTATCTGATAGAATTTCAGTTACTTCAATAGTTGCTGCTTTGAGATGCCCGGTGATAGTTAGATTTTTGGCTGTTACATTCTCGGAAACATTGAGGTTTCCTTGTAATGTGCCTACACTTAAAACGTCGATTTTAATACCGTCGTTGCCTATTACTAGTTTAGTAGAAGTAGCATCATCTTTAATACCTAGGCTAGAAAATGCAGTTATTGTTCCGCCCGTTATATGATCTCCGCTTAGGCCTCTTTTCGGTATCGATTTAACGATATCGTTAAAGTCAAAAACAGGTTTGGTATTATTGGCCAGGTCTTTTAGAGCTGTGCCAAGGTATGCGATTGCTTTATCTAGATTGTTTTGGTCTGTCATAGTCTAGTATTTATTTAGAACTATGACAGATCAAGAATCGAATTACAAAGTTTTGAGTAGAATTGTATCTTCGTTGATGCGACCGTTGAGCTTGATATCTACTGCTTTAATGTCCTCTAAGAACTTACGCAGAGCTACTTTACCTGCCGCTTTGAACTCTTTGAGTTGCTCTTCGGGCTTGCGCAAGGTCTTCTGCACAGATCGATTTTCGTCAAAACCTGTGATAGAAGTACCTTTAACTCCGAGCTCACCAAATTCGCTGGTGACGTATTTGCCTAACTTACGGGTCTTGATATTGAAGATCCATAGTTCTTTGGCACCCACGATATCTGCAGGGCTAATAGAAACCAGTTTGAGCTTATCATCTTGCTTCAAATATTTGAGCTTTTCGACGATCTTCTCTACGGGTTTAGACTTCTTAGCACGTGGCTTACGATTAACTTTAGCTTCCTGCATCAGCATATCGCAGGCTGACAGTATTTCTTGATAGAAGGTTACGATTTTTTTGACCTGTGCTTTGCTTAGGTGACGATAGGCTTCTTTGAGCTGTTCGCATTTACCTTCTTGAAGCTCTAGATATTCGTTATATTGGCGCTGATAATAATCTTTAATGATGCGAGCGTGAGCAGCCTTGGTCTGTTTTCCACGCAGAAGATTAAGTACCTTAAATGCTTTAGGATCAAAAGCTTCGGGATCTTGACTAAATGATTCGATAGTGTCCTCGATCTCTTCGGTCATTACAAAGGTAGCTTCGCGAACACGGTCCTGGATAGTTATCTGAGGTACAGCAGCCTTTTCCTCAGTAACTTCTGGTTCGTAGTCGTCTTTGCCTTCTTCGATAATTTTAGAAATCTGTGCCCCTAGCCATTGAGCGGTATTTCTGCCTTCATTAAAGTCTGCTCGAACTGGAGGCATTCCTCTTAGAAGATTAGCAGCTATGGCTCCCATAGTCCCGCCGCAGCGAAAGTCTTTGGTATCTTTAAAGGCTTTAACTTGGTCCTTAGTATAACCATTAACGCTCATCCAATTGATTACTTTAGGTTTGAGATCTCGCCCACTAAACTCTACACGATAATAATCCATTGATCGACGAAAGTGCATATAAAACTCGTCCGTGGACATAGTTTCGTATCCGTCCCATTTTGGACTTAGATCGCGCTTTGAATTTGCACGATGCGCCGCTACGTCTTTAGCGGTAACACGAGTCTTAGTAGAGAGTTTGGCCATCAATTGCTCCTAGTGTTTAACAGTATGTATATATTGTAATGCCAATCTGTCATGCTGTCAACCGTTCGATTTCTTCATAGTCGCCGTCGGCAGTTTCTCTAAATACTTTGGAAACTTCTGCACCTTCATTAATGGCTTTTTTGGCTAATTGAATAGCCTCTTTACGACTTTTGGTTGTGTCAATAAGTTCTTCGTGTCCGTCAACTTCGGACCAGACCTCATAAAGTTCCCAGGTCATTTTAGTTTACTTTTCTCCTATTAGGTTAAACAAATTTAAGCCAATCTCCATCGGGCGCCACCGCCCAACCAAGACGTTGGAGATCATTCCGGATCTCGTCGGTTATCTTGCCTTCCGGCACATACCTATCAACTATTTCGATTCTAGCCATTTGTTCTTCGGTGAGTTCTCTCGGCTCTTCGTCTGCTGGAGGATATATACCGATATCTCGAATACCAGAACAGTACCAATCAATGTAATCGCCTTTTTGTTGCATATCTGCGATTATACCGCCCGCCGATCTCCAAGAGCAACCCCATTCTTCTTCTTTAAGAATAGGAATGATATCCATTTTAATAAAACCGTTGTTACACATAGCCGCATATAAGTTCTGTGCATAGGCATCGTCGGCACGAACTTTTTCCAAAATCCAATCAGTGGTTAGGAGATCGTATTCCATATTGTTGATTCTGCTTTTGGGATCGTCGAACTTACGCTTATGATCGTCGATTATTTTTTCAAACCAATCGAGATAATCTTCGTTAACGGGTTCACCTTTTTCTGCCTGACGGTTGACATAGCCTTCTTTTTGGAAGCTGTGTCGTTCAGGGCTTTTTGAAATCTTTGACATCTTTAATTGCTGATTTTAAAGTTTCTGCATAGTTTAGAGCAGACTGCTCATTCATTGTTAATACGGTTTGATGTTCAAGATAGCCTTTGACAAGTAAAGTCCAGATCTGTTTAAAGCGATTCATAGACCACCAAGGTGATTTCACTGTGGCATAGATTGTAACAGTAATACCAACATCTTCGGCTTCGATCCAAAGATCGTGAGTGTGATCTTCTGAGCCGCAGTCACATACCACATGATATGTTTTGGCATCACCCCAATCGTTCTTTTTAAGAATACCCTCTGCCGGTGTCTGTAATTTCATATTAATCATTAAACGTTTTAACTTGATCTCGTTGGTCGTAAATGCTTTTGACCATTCGTTGATAATCTTCTTCACTCATACAGGTTCTATATAGACTCAGAGCCTGTATAGCCATTATACCTGCTATTTCCATAGCATCATATTCTTCTAACATCACACCGGTGAATTGAAGATATTTTGCATACAGATCTTCTGTACTGTGTTTATAATTATCAAGCAAGCTCATTATTATGTCCAGAGTGATTGACGTATCTTGATTAAACGAATCATCATTTCTTCGTCTTCTTGTTCGTATTTTGCTTCCAACTCACGACTCTTGTCAAGAGCAGTCTTACACATTTCTGCTTCTTTTGGAGTTTTATCTTCCATATCAAGGAGGTGATATCCTTTTTCGCGACGCATTTCGCAGTAAGCTGACCAGCCGCTGGCATCATATACATCGGGACGATTCGGATAGATTTCTTTCCACCAGGTGTAAAGTTCTAGGATTTCTTTGGCAGCTTTGGCCTGATAGGTAGGTTCAGGAGTTTCACCTTCTTCGATAAACTCGGAATTGGTTAGAGTCATAGCCCATTTGAGATGATTAATTCCTGCCTCCGGGCAACGCCAAGTTCTCCAACGTAGCCAACCACTGCGCCACCAAGGCACAGAGTATTGTTTACGGGCTTCATCATCCCACATACAGTGATGCCAAGCCTGTTCTACTTCAACAAAATCAACAAGCTCATTAAACAAACATGGAAGAAAACGGTTGCCAACATCACGCCACTCGCCGCGAGGAATATCGCTTGAATGAGCAGTAAGAGCGTGGGTTTTAGTAATCCAGCGATTGTTGATATAGTAGCGTACATCATTGATTCTTTCAGGAATGTAACACCAAACATCTTGAATTTTATCCAAACCTTCCTCGGCGATCCACCAACGAATAGGATATCGGGCCTTAGCAGCCTTTTCCCATTCCGCCCATTCTTTACCAGTACCACACTTTAATTTGGTAGTACCGCGAATCCAGTCTGCGAATTTTGAGCAAGTCCAGTAGTTTCTCATATAATATTCTTTCTGTCGAACACTTTAATTATACAAGATTTCTAAAAACCTGTCAAGATGATTCAAAAATGATTCAATTTGAATTTGACACTGAAAAGTTACCAAAATGATCTAAAATTTCTTTGTGAGAAACAAAATCATTTGTTTGAACGTGTGTTGGAGATGTTAATATATAAGGCACGTAGTAGTCTTTCATAAGATCATAATATTTGGTTAAATCTACTAATCTTAATCCGTGTAAGACCTGCATCCAACTTCTATCGGAAAACATACTGAAATCGATTTCTGGACTCTGTCCAGAATGTAATTGTTCTAGAATAGTTTTTAATCTTTCGGGAGGGGGATAATTTTTTTGAAAGTCTCTCCAAAATTGAGAATCGTCTCTTTTTGTCATATAGTGCAAATAAACGAATTCTAAGATATTGGTATTTCTAGTCAAACATCGATCGTTAAAATCATCTATAAACTCTTGTTCTCGGCGATTTAACCCATCGCAATTTAAAAAGTCTATGACATTCAAAGCACTTACCCATATATTAGTTGCTTCTAACGGCTCTAAAAATCCTTGAGAAAGCCCCACAGCCATAGAATTTCCGACTGCTGTTTTTTCAAAAGTTCCTGCTTCAAACTTAAAAACTTTTGGATAAGTTAATTTCATCCCGAAAAATTCTTCTGCCTCTGCCAAAGCTTCTTCTTCTGTACAATATTTAGAATTATAAACATAACCGCATCCGTACCTTCCTAATACAGGAATTCGCCATATCCATCCATTTTTCATACAAAATGCATCAGTTACAGGGGAAATATCATTATCGTGATCTATAAAAAATGGCATGGCTCTATCTAATCCACACGTATTCATATAACTGAGCCATTTCACATTATGATGTTTCCCGATAACTAATCTTGCGAATCCGGAACAGTCAAATACAAAATCGCAGTCTAGTTTTGTTTCATCTTCGAGAATTATAGAGTTAATAATTTCTTGTCCTTCAAAATTCTTAACTTTTGCATCTATTCTATTAATGCCTCTCTGTTTCGCTATCTTAGCCAAATAAACCGCAAACAGTCTTGCATCGAAGTGTAAAGAAAACTGTCCATGATGATTTAACGGTAATGAATCGAGAGTAGAATTTTTATCGGACCAGGTGAAAGGAATAACATTTTCTTTCGCCATTTTTTCATATACAGAAAGTTCTTCTGGTTCGTGACCATTGGCTATAGCTATCTGTAAAGAAAGAAGCTTATCTATAAGATTTTGATCTACTGGTATAGGATTGTGAATTTCATCCTTATAAATGAAACTATGAAAATATGATTTACCATCACCGTTCCAATTTACAAAGTTAATACCTAGTTTAAAAGTAGCCTTGCATTCTCTTATAAGATCTGGTATTGGAATGTCTAGCATATCTAGAACATTTGTTATAAACGGAACAGATCCTTCACCTGCTCCTAAAATTCCAATATCGGAACTTTCAATTAGTGTAACATTATGCCCTGGATGAAATTTTTTCACTAACAATGCAGTGAACCAACCAGCAGTTCCACCGCCTATTACATAAATGTTTTTCATTTAATATCTCACAAGATGCTGTGCTAATACCATACAACTAATCCAGACCCATATAGTATTAAATCCTACCAGGGTTGGAAGTAGTTTTTTGTTACTAGCCCATATTAGCGTAAGACTAGTAAACAATGTTAAGAAAAATAACCACCAAACTTGTATTCCAAAAATTAAACCAGGAACGATGATAACAGCTTTGGCAGCCCAACTAAAAAATTCTACAATATTATAGTCGGTCCAATATTTTTTTGTAAACCACATTCCGTAGCATTCTTTGATCTTGCCCCAGTTCGAATGAGTATAGACTATACCTATTAAAATTAAAAATGCTAAATTGGCCGATAATATTTGTGTTGTTGTCATTAAAATTTCCGTTGATATCCAGCCATATTTAACATTATAGAATATTGTTCGTAGGCTTTCTGGACGGCAGAATTGGTATTTCGATAGAATGATTCCTCACGTTCTTTATCCATTAATGTTTGAAACATATCAACTTCTGCTTTAGTGTGGTGTTGCCATTTATAGAAACGCCTTTCCATCTCGATTAAAGTTCTTAATCTGCTTTCAGGTATTTCCAAAGTGATAACCTTTTCGGTTTCGTATTCTACAATATC
>B570J29032_109959310_pt1 | contig 21866 bp, 25 predicted proteins | sample LakMenEpi16Nov12_FD_29032 | JGI IMG/M metagenome (IMG submission 29032) | reverse complement strand
TTTTTTTTTTGAAAATAGGTGTTTTATTTAGAAAAAAAACAATTATCGCCTTAAATAAGTTGTTAAATCCTCTGGGGTTCCAAGACCCATCATTTTTTGGATTTCAAAGGTTCTAATTTCTTTTCCATCGCCTATTGCTTCGTTGAATACTGGGCACACATAAAACTCGTTATTTACCCTTATATTTTTTTCAATCATTTGCTGAGCATACTTTACATAATCAGCCCCCCTATTCCAGTAGTATATTCCGACTGTGGCAATGTCAGAAATGGGATTTTTCTCAGCTACTTCACTGACTAGACCATTTTCATTAACCTTAGCAAAAGACCATTTAGGGTGAGTAGATTTGAAAGTAACTATCCCCCCATCACAATTGGTTTCCATCATCTTATACATAAACTCATTGGAGTCCCATTCAATATACTGGTCCGAATTTGCCATAACCAATGGATTGTCGTTGTCAATAAATTCTTTAGCTAATAAGGTTGTGCACGCAGCACCTTCTGTAAGACCATCAACCTCAACGATTTTACAGTTGGGGGATATTAGATTAAGCAATGTATCAAGGTTATATTTTTCCCGGTGGGATTTTTGAACTATGTAAATAAAGTTTGCTCGTAGATTCAAGTTCTCTGTGACCAATTTAATCATAGGGTCCCCCTCAACATCAATAAGCGGTTTAGGGAATGTAAAACCAGCTTTTTCAAATCTTGAACCAGCTCCCGCCATTGGAATCAAAACGTTTAGTTTTTCATCGGTCCATTTGGGTTTCTTCATTTTAAACTTCGTATTTAAATCTTTTAATTTTCCATAGAGATTTTCTATGGTAACATCTTTTGGAGATGAAACTCTCAGTATAGGGGCATGAGTTCTAGATGCGGCTAAAAGTCCATAAGGTGAATCCTCAACTATTAATGTTTCTTCTGCGATAACACCCATCTCTGAAATTACTTTCCAGTAAATTTCCGGATGCGGTTTGCTATTTTTCACATCTTCGTTGGAAAGGATTTGGTCAAAATATTCTATGATTTCTAATTTGGCTAGAACTGTTAAAACAGTCTTTCTTATTGAATTGCTGCAACACGCTATTTTGAATCCATCCTCAGAGAGTTTTTTTAATAAAGTGGTTAGATTAGAATTGGGGGTTATTGTTCTTAATTTTTCATTTGTAATCTTTTGTTTTTCTTCCCAAATGGTTTTGTGGAGTTTGATGTCAAGTCCTTTGTCATTGGTAAGCATGGCCAATTTTTGTTTGGTTTTCAGTCCATCATACTTTGACAAATGCTCATTCCAAGAAATTACGCAGTTTGGTGCATGATTAATCAAGGCATCATTCAAAGCTTCATAATGAAATTGTTTTGCTTCAATTAAAACCCCATCCAAATCAAAGATAATTAACTTAATCATTTGTATTGTGAAATATAATCGGAACAAATACCCAAACAATTTATCATGATGTTCTTATAAATTGTATTTTCGGGTAAAACCCAAATACTATTATTATGAACTTTTTTACCTGGGAAAACCCAGGGTATACCTTTTGATGTCAAAGTATAATCATCTGTCTGGTGCCAGAAACAATGAATGTTAGAGTTTACCATCATTTTATTAAAAGCCTCTTCGTTCTTTGCATGACACCAAAAATTTTCATTTTCTAAAAAAGATTCTTGTACCAAATAAAGCGGCTCGTCGTGGCCCAAATAAAATGAGCCATCAACGAACCAAACATCTATTTCAACTTCGTAACCCAAAGACAAAGCTCTTTGGACATAATCTGGAGAATTCTCTATGTTTTTAATTTTACCATCGACGTTTCCTCGATGTGAAATGTAGTGTTTAATCATTTTTTATTATAGAATTCAAGCCAATATTCTATCATTTCATCAATCATTGTTTCAAACGTGTACTTGGGACTCCACTTGGTAACTTTTTTCAATTTAGATGAATCTCCTTTTAAGTCATGTAATTCTTCCGGTCTAAGAAACTTCTCATCCAATTTCACCCAGTCCTGGTAATTTAAGCCAAGTTTAGAAAAGGTGTATTCACACAATTCTTTTACAGAATGCGAAATACCTGTTGAACAAACAAAATCATCAGGATTTTCCTCTTGCAAGATTAGCCACATAGCCTCCACATAATCTTTAGCATGACCCCAGTCCCTTGTTGCATCTAGATTTCCAAGTCTTAATTCAGAAGAAATCCCGTATTTGATTTTTACAGCTTCTTTGACAACTTTGTTGGTTACAAAATTAGTTCCCCTTCTTGGTGATTCATGGTTAAATAAAATCCCATTTGATATAAACATGTTGTACGAATTTCTGTAGTTTTTGCAAATGTTGTATGAAAAAACCTTAGCACATCCGTAAGGCGATACTGGTGTCATTGGTGTAGTTTCCCTTTGAAATCCATCAGCATCGATTGAGTTACCAAACATTTCAGATGAAGAGGCTTGGTAAATTTTTATTTTAGGATTAAGCAGCCTAACAGCTTCTAATAAATTAAGGGTTCCCAAACCTGTAACTTGAGCAGTATAAATTGGTTGGTCAAAAGAAATTCTAACATGCGATTGTGCGGCTAAATTGTAAATTTCGTCAGGTTGAATTTTTTGGATAACAGAAATCAACGAAGATAAATCGGTTAAGTCCGCATAATGCAAAGTTATTTTATGAAAAATACTATCTAGTCTTGCAGTTTGATTTTCGCTCACAGAATTTCTTTTCAATGTTCCATGAACTTGATATCCTTTTGTCAATAAAAATTCTGCAAGGTAGGACCCGTCCTGACCATTTATTCCTGTAATAAGGGCTTTTTTTTGTTCCATTATTAATTATTAATATATTTTTGTTTTACAAAAACATCGTCCCATTCGATTTTTTTATAGAGAGCATATCCCTTTTCAATAAGAAAGTTTTCTATATTTTTTTCGCCGTAATTGTTTTCGATTATAAAAACCTTAATTTCTGTTTTATCAAAGTCAATTGATTTGATAATATTAAATTCTGAGCCTTCAGTGTCAATTGAACAGAAATCTATATTGTGTATGTTATGGTCATCTAGTATGCTCTGGAGAGTTTTAACCGGAACCTTGATGGTATTAATAGCACCACCATAAGCTCTTACTTCATTTTCAATTCTATGCTTGTGTGAAAGATTGTAATCGTCCGATATTCCTGATAGCATATTTGCATATCCTTCTACATAAATAAAATCCGTTTCTCCATTATAATTTGAAACAGCAACGTTAACACAAATACATTTCCTATTTGATTTCAATTTTTCAAATTCAGAGGGTTGCGCTTCGATACAGATTCCGTTCCAGTTTCTTTCCTTTTCTAAAAAAAAGGTGTTAGAAATTGAAACTCCATCGTGAGCACCAATATCTAAGAAAGTTAATCCTTCTTTTTTTTCAAAAAATTCATCTATGAATTTATCTTGCCCAATTTGTGAGTTGTACATGTTTTTTAATTTAATTTAATATATTCTAGTTTAGGGTTAGCAAGAATTGCAAAAGTTGATAAATTTGACTTACTACAAATCAATTTTTTTGTTTTACTCAAGATAATAGTGTTGAGTGTTAAATTTTCAATGTGTTTTTGCATTTCTTCAGGTCCAGTCCCCCCTATGAGAAAATATGGGTAATTGATATCAGTACTTGTAGTATCTTCCTCAAATGAAATAACTCTATTTGAATATTTCTTAACAAAAAGGTCTAGGTCTGGTTTGTTGTCAGACATTACAAAAATATTGGTATAATCACCTTCGTCAATTATTGAATAAAATTGTTGAAGGACTGGCGCGGTTATTCCATGCCCAATTTTCATGTCAGTATCGCGTCTATGAACTGATATTGTATTTTCCAAATCAATCAACTGAAGTCTTCTTTCTAACTCAGCCGACAATTTAGGTTTTAAACAAAAATAGTCTTTGATGATTGGTTCTGAAAGTTCTCTAATATCCTGCGGAAAAATTGTTAAATCATAATGGTTGAGTAGTATTTCAGAATTTAGACTTTCAATGTTAATGTATTCATTTCTATATTCATTATAGTCTTCATGGTCTTGTTCAAAACAAACGTCAAATAAATTGTCTTGTTTGTAATGATGAATATTTCTTAAATCAAAAAAAACTTTAATTTCCTCTCCAGGAAATTTTTGTTTTGCCCACATGATTTCAATAACAGCTTCACCCAAATACGAGTAATAGCCCCTCACTTCCCATTCTTGCCTTATAGTTTTGACTAATCTAACCATTTTATTTGTTATTCAAAATGATATCACAAATTAGTTTGATTTCTTTTTGCTTCAAGTTTGGGTGATTAGGGACATAGATACCACAGTTATCAACAATAGTGCAATTTGGTAATTTTGTTTCACCATATAATTTCTTATAAAAAGGTTGTGTACCCATAGAACCAGAAATTAGAGGTCTGCAAGCAATTTCATTTTTAATCAATTCTTTTATCAAATTCTTTTTCGATTCTGAATTAGAAGTCAAAATTGGTATTGCAAAATTTGCGGTATACGAATGTTCAATTTCATTTGGGAACCAAACTTCTGAACTTAAAATTTTTTGGTAAGTTTTGAAGTTTTCGTTACGTTTTGCAATAATTTCATCTATTTTTGCTAATTGATTTATACCAATTTGTGCTTGCAAATCCGTACTTCTCAGATTAAATCCGGGGATGAAAAAAGTATAAAGGTTAGAAAAGTCATCACAATTCCATTCTTTCTGCAATTTTTTTTGTTCGGTAATTGGTAAATCTCTTGACCAACCATGGCTGCGCAATTGAAGTAATGTGTGGTAAATTTTTTCATCATTTGTTGTAATAACCCCCCCTTCTATCGTACTCATAGTATGACCAAAAAAAGTCGAAAAAGATGACATCAATCCGAAGTTTCCAAGTTTTTTTCCTTTGTAAGATGTTCCCTGCGATTCACAATTATCCTCCAACAAAATAACATCGTATTGTTCGCATAGTTTTGATATAGAATCCATATCGGGGGAAAGTCCAAGAACTGAAACCAAAATCAGGACTGATGGGTTTTGTTCCTTAAATGTTGTTTCTAGATGGTTCAAATCTACAGACAGATTATCCAGGTTACAATCAATGAGAATGGGTTCCAAATCAAATTGTAATACCGGTGCTAAGTCTGTTGCCCAGGATAAAGAAGGTACACAAATTTTTTTATTTTTCAGTAAACCCAAATGTTTTAGGGCATATAACATAAGTAAATTTGCTGATGAACCTGAATTAACAAACACAGAATATTTTGAACCTAACCATTCTGACCAATTTTTTTCGAACTCAATTGTCTTTGGTCCTTTCGTGAGTTGTGGATAATCAGACAACCAAGTAATCAATGAATTTATATCTTCTCTGGTGATTGTATCCTCTACTAAATTAATTTTTTTCATTTTCTAGCGTTACTATAATTTTTAATGAACCAATCTATTGTTTCAAAAATTCCTTCTTTGAGACTCACAAAATTATAGTCGGATGGTATGTCTGTTTTAGCTGGTTTTCTGAATTGACCTTTTGGCTTGCTGGCGTCAAATACTAATTGGTCTTGTGCTAACTCAAATTTTTCTGTGATTATATTGGCAATATCCATCACAGAAACTTCTTTTTCGTTTATCGCCATAAAATGAGTGTCGGAATTCCAATTGTTCAAAGCCCAAAGAATATTTCTTGCCAAATCTTCAGAATGAATAAATTGTCTAAGGGGGGTACCATCACCCCAAATCACAAATTTTTCGTTATTTTCTTTTGCAAGGTACGCTCTATGAATCATTCCAGGTATCATATGACTATCAATCAAATGAAAATTATCATTAGGCCCGTAGACGTTTGTTGGTACTATGTTAATCCAATTGGCGTTAGTTAAGTTTCTAAAAATTTTGGTTTCATAGCCCGCCAATCTTTTAGCGTACGAGTATCCATAGTTTGAAGGGTGAGGTGCGCCTTTATCTATTTGGTCTGCTGTGAGTGGATATGTAATTTCTTTATCTGGAAAAATACAAGTGGATAGTATGTTGACAAAGTTTGGGACATTAAATTCGTAAGCAGATTTTAGAATGTTATTATTGATTAAATAATTGTCTAGAAAAAATCCTTGGTTATTGCTGGTATTAGCTTGCACTCCGCCGACTCTAGCAGCACAGTGTATTATTGTATCGACGCCAAAATTCTCAATCTGATTTTTTATGTATTCCTTTGTTTGAATTTCATTAGTTAAGTCTGCATCTTTTCTTGTGTGATAAACATGATTTTCACCAAGAATTTTTTTTAAGGCAGAACCGACTAATCCATTTGAGCCAGTGATTAAAGCTTTCATATTATATGCCATTTTTCACAATATAGGTCTGTTGTTTCAAGATGTGAATTCGATTTACCAAACCATTGTTTTGGTGCAACAACTTTTTTATTTTCATTTTTATTCAGCCACGCACCCCACCAACTGAAACTTGAATTTGCTATTATATGATTCAAACAAAAAGACATTAGAAAAAGGTCTTCATAGTCTAAATTATCCTTAACAAACGTTTTGTTTTTTATAAAATTTAAATTTTCTTCACACCATGAAATGTCATCTGAAAAAATTAAATAATGTTCTTCCGACCCAATCAAATTCATAGCTTCTTGATAATAACTTACTTGTTGATTAGCATGATAATCATTTAACCAAACATAGTCTCCCCTTCTAACATGAAGTGAAGTAGGATTTTTTGATAATACTTCTTGGTATTTTTCTTGGATTTTTTCTTGAATTTCTTGATTCAAGTCAAATAATTCTAAAACTTCTTTTCTATAATTTGTAAAATATTTTTCACTTTGAAAATATCCATACAGACGCATGTTACCTTCAATAAATGGAATTTCAGAAAAAGAAAATTTGGGTTCTCCGTAAGGTATATGTGCAATATGTTCTGAGGTAAATTTCACCTTTTTGAATAAATTATTTTCATACGTTTGTACGGGTTTCTGCGGTACTTGAGTGTCGTAAGTTTCACAGATAAGTTCTTTATTATCTCTCAACGAAATCGCAAATGCGGCACTAATTTGAAACATATAATTTCCAAGACCACCCATCAATTTTGTAGAAATAATACCCATTACTTAATTTTTTTTAAAAACCCGTTTGTATTAAAAGTTGCGTTGGTCCCAAAAAAATCACACCATTTTCTATCAATTATGTAGTCGTCATTTTGAGTCATAAACTCCTCGATTGCACGAACTGGACCACCACCATAATCTTTGGTTAGACCAATATGTATTAATGCACCATCTTCAACAATGAAGTATGAATTAACACTTACAACATCTTTGAACTTGTGTAGTATTTCTAATGAATGACTGTAGAGATGTGAGCCATCATCTATTACTAAAATTTTTTGGTAATTTTCACAATTTTTCAAATCATATGAATCGTAACCTCCTAAAAATCTTTTAATTCTTTTGTTGTTCAAAATTAATTCGTCCATCGGATATTCCATAACATCGATAGTATGAATCTCGCCATGTCCAATAATGTCTAATATGTCCGCCATATAAAGAGCCGTACCCCCGTGATTAGTTCCGACTTCAATTATCAAATCTGGTTTTACTTCATTAATAATCATTTGATATAACAAATAATCAAAAGGATTTTTTATCATTTTAATCCCCCGATAGGTCACCTTATGGTGTCCATCAACTATCTTCTGTAAATTTAATTCAATTTCATTGTCCATATCAATTAGCGTTTACAAAATTTATCACTTCATTTTTCAAAGCTTCTCTGAACAAGGCATGGGGCATACTCAATTCATAATTTTTTTCAACAAACTCCAACATATTATTATAAGTTTCTGGTGTAATCGAATTACAAATTTCAATAAGTTCTTCTGCTGTGTTAGCAATCAACATTCCTCTAGTATCATAAAAATCACCAATATTGGGGCAACCAACATATATTGGAACCGTTTTGGTTTGAAAACAATCTACTAATTTTTCACTAAAATAATTTTTCTTTGAAAAATTCTCTATTGCTATGTGGAACTGAGAATAAAACAATTCGTTTTTTCTATCTCGGTCCATCATTGTTCGTTCAATTCCTTCACCGGGGTAAGGGTTGTTCAAACTATTAAATAAATGAACTGGAACTGAATTTATTTGATTTTGAATAGTGGGTAATTGTTGTCTCAAAAAATGATTTGGAGATAGTTGTTTTCCCCCAACTAAAGATGTGATTACAAATTCTTTTTCTTTAGAAAAATCAAAATCAAGAATCCAACTCATTCCATGAGGATATAGTTTTGCGTTTGGACAATTGTTTAAGATATCTTCATCATAGGTTAAGATTAAATCAAATTCTTGATGTCTTCCAAACACAATAGTCTTAATTGTACTTACTTCATCAGGCTCTACCACCCATAACACCCTCAAAGAATTTTTTGGTGTGTTTGGAAAATTATCAACATACAATTCACAGGGTTTGTTTGTTTCTATATTGACTCGTAAGTCCCAATTTGAAATTTTTTCAACGTTATACATTTTTTTCTAATTTTTTTGCTGGAATACCAATATAAGTTTCCTCGTTATTTCCTAAAATAGATTTGACTACTGCGGTTTGAGCTCCAAAAGTTTTGTTAGAACCTATTGATAATCTGTCTCGGATAATACATCCAGTTCCGAACTCATTACTTTCACCAATGTCAATTTGGCCCGAAATATGAACCCCAGGATTTGTTGTACAATAATCTCCAATTTTTGTGTCGTGGCCGACAGTTGTGTTCAAATTCAAGGTAACATAATCACCAAAAATTATATTAGATGTTACTACACACCCAGGGGCAATCATACCTCCTTTACTTAAATTTTTTTTATCCATTAAAACAATGGCAGAAGGGTCCACAATTGTATCACAAGCAAATAAATCACAATTAAGCGCTTTCTGCACCAAAATTTTTTTTATTTTTGGATTTCCAACAGCAACAATAAAAGGGTATTTTTTGGGGAATTTCCAATTTTTGATTACCGGGAAAATAGTACCATCTATTTCTAATTCAGTTTGTCCGTCATCAATGTCGTTGACGAAAAAAAAGTCCTCGATTTGTGGCTTAGCTCTTTTGACGTAATAGTAAAATTCTTTAGCTAAACCAGCAGCGCCTAAAATTATAGCTCCTTTCATTTTTTCAAAATATTATTAACGCGAATAACTTGTTCAATTACATACTCAACATCAGTATCCGTTAAATACATATGCAATGGTAATGAAATTAATTTTTCGGAAATGTGATGTGAATTTGGAGATTGACCAAATGATTCATTATACATTTTATAGTTGGTATTGTCTCGGTAGTGTACTCCCGGATAAACCCCGCTTGAATTTAATAATTCCATAAATTTATTACGCTCATCAACGACTATTTGAAAAAGGTGTCTGGATGAACTTATACAATCGTCGTGCGACACGATAACCTTAACTCCTTTTTTGGTAAGTTCTTTTTCATATTTTTCACAAATTTCTCTTCTCCTTTGATTATCTTCTTCCAGGTATTTTAACCCAACCAATGCCATGGATGCCATAATTGAGTTTCCATGGTATTTGTACCCGACATCAACGAGTTCATATTCCCACTTGTAACTACCTTTATCATTTGTTCTTTGATACGTGTCTTTATCGATTCCTAACCAGGAAAGTTTGCGGACCAAAATATCATAATCTTCGGTATTAAAACATATCATCCCTGAGTCTGCCGTTGGTAAATTCTTAACAGCTTGAAAACTGAAAACGCTCACATCTACTCTATGCCCAACATGTTCGGGTTTTCCAGTGTTTGGATTTTTAATAAATGTTCCCGCCATGTGAGCTGCGTCCAAAATAACTTTTAGCTTATGTTTCTTTGCAAGTTCAATTACAGCGTTCAGCTGACCGGTGTTACCACCGATTCCAATGAATAAAATTGCTTTAGTTTTTTTGGTAATTTTAGATTCGATTGAAGTTGGGTCCAAACACAAGTAATCATCAACGTCTGCAAAGACCGGTTTCAAATTTTCATACATTATTGCATGATTTGAAGACACAAAAGTTAGTGGACTAGTGATAATTTCATCACCATCAGCCCATTTATTAGCGTCTTTTAAAATTTTTATCGCAAGATGTAATCCTGAGGTATTTGAATTAATAAAGTGTGCAAATGGTAGATTTGTGTACTGTTTCCACATTTCTTCGATTTCTACAGTTTTGAAACCTAGTCCAGTCCATCCTTTATCTAAACAAACGGACATATGCTCAAGAATTTCTTCTTTTCTGAATTTGGGAATAAAAAGTTGGATATTTTTCATAGAGGGTATTTTATTTGACAGTATTTTATATCTTGGTTTAACCACTCAGAATGTTTAGAAACAAGTTGATTGGTAAGCGTATGGTCACCAATTCCAATTACAATTCTGTAATCTTTCAAGACACCAGGATAACCATATTTAATGAACATTCTGTACCATAATTCACAATCTATCATATAGATTACTTCTGGGTCAAAATATTCTTCTCGGGGTATTAATCCAACACTGGGACATCCAACATAATTAATACCTAGTAAAAGATGTCTACCATCATTTTCAATACGAGGAATTATTGGATTTGACCATTCACCATTACCATAATTTAAGTGCTTGCACCCGCTAATAACCCATTTATTTCCTTGATTTAACAAATCCACCATCAATTGTATTGAATCGGAACCTTCAATATAATCGTCAAGATTCATCAGTTTGATGTAATCTCCACTAGAGTTTTTTATTGCATTATTGGTATTGTGTGCGGGCCATCCAACATTTTCTAAATTTCTTAAATATACAATTTTATTGTCATTTAATGACTCAACAAATTTCTCAATTTCCTCATTTTTCGAGTGGTCAGAAATTACAATCTCAAAGTTTTCGTAACTTTGCTCTAATATAGAGGTGATATTTTTTGATAAAAATTCAACGCCTCTACCATTGGCTTCGTAAGTTGGTATACAAATAGATATTTTTGGTGTGTGATTCATTTAGATTTTTTTATACGGAATTTTATTTCTTATAATGTTAGTGGTTTTTACCACATTTGACATATTAACTTTGTGGTCATTCAAAGGATTGGATTCATTGTAGATGTAGAGTTTCTCTGCTAAAAATTTAAAGTGTTCTAAACCAGACATCTCTAACATTGGAAACATAAAAGCTAAATCTCCAGATACGGACCAGTATTCCCCCGTTGAATCTTTTAAATCTTCTTCTTGGATTTTTTTCCAAAGCCAGGATTTCCAAGTTCGTAAATGCGATAAAGTGAATGCCTGTTTTCTTAAATTTTCAATTGTTGTTGGTGGACTTGCAAACCCTTGTCGACCATCATGGTAAGAAAAAGAACCGCTTGTTATCCACACATCTTCATTTCTATACAAATCATTTATGAATGAAAAAACTTTAGAATTGGGCAACCAATCATCACCATCAACCTCGATACAAATTTCATCGTCCGGTAAATTCATGTGTCGTATAACTAAATCATAGTTTCCTGGTTGATATAACTTTTTTGTGTTTTGTATTAGAAAGAATCTTGGGTCATCTTTGATAATATCTTGGACTTTTTGGCTTGTATTATCACTGGATAAATCATCAAATACGTAACATTTAAAATCTTTATATTGTTGTGACATGATGCTATACAACGACTTTTCTATGAATGCCTCACAATTATAAGCGGTAGTCAGAATGGTCATTATGATAATATTTTCAAAAACTCTTGTTTTATTTGTTTTGCAACATTTTCAGAGTAGAACTTTTCTATATCTTCAGGGGGTGATGTTTTTTCCTTAGACATAATATCACCATTCTCATTTACTTTATAAATCCAACTATCTTTTCCACTCATCCAACTTTCAATAGTAGTTCTACCTAATTGAATACCTGCCGTCTCATAAGCTCCTTCGATAAAGGGTTTCAAATTCCATGTTGAAGGGAAATGTTTTATATTTGGATTTTCTAAATAGCTTTTTAAGTATATGGATTTATCGTCCCCAACTAACCAAAGCTCTTTACCTAATGACATTGCATATTCTGCCGCATCTATAATTGCAAATTCTCTCAAATAATCGACAGTTCCAATAAACAAAATATATCCATTTTGATTTTTTTGTAATGTTGGAAATCTATTTTTGTCAACTGGGTTATAAATTACGGAAATTTTGTCCTCTTCTATACTAAATTTATTAACAAGATGGTCCTTTATTTCCGGTCTAATAGCAACATATTGCTTTATAGATTCGTGAATTACAGGGTCTTCTAATTCTATTACTTCAGAATGTATTGTAGCAATTTTGTCAATCAATGGATATAAATTAACAATCCTTTCTGCCACAGGTTTGTGTTGGACATGAATGATATCAAAATCAACTTCAGCTATTTTGTATAAAGTTGTTGGGTTTGAAACTTGCGGTACGCCGTCGGGACCCATAACCATCCATTTTCCATCTCCCATTTTGAATCCGGGAGATTCCTCAAATGATAAACATTTTATACCCTCTTTTCTTGCTAAATCAGTGAGTGGACCGCCTATTTGAGATAGTATGGTAACTTGGCAATTTTCTTTTTGTAATGCTTTAGCTAGCTCATACACATAAATTTCAGAGCCGGTAAAAGTTCTAAAAAACATTGAGGAAATTAAAACTTTCATTTGACTTTTTGGGTCAAATGGGATTTTAACCGGTAAATGGTCTGCGTATTTTTCAACAAACAACTGACGATTATCCTCCCATTGTTGGTTTGTTTGTCCAATCGATTTATGTGTAATTCTAATGTTTGTGCAAATACCAACTTTAACTCCTTCGAGATGGTTTTCCAAACAAAAGGGTAAATCGTAAAAATGAAATCCTAGGAAGTCTTCAACAAAATTCTTTTTTATGCGATTTTTGTGAATTGCTATGAAAACTCCATCGACGATTGCAACTTCTTTTATTTCGTTACCGAGACTGCTAGAATATTTGGATTCCCATTTGCGTCCTTCAGCCTCATGATTAACGATACCAAACATTTTTCTCCTGTTTTCCCACCACTTTCCACTTTCGGGAAGGTGTGTTGTTCCAGCAACACCGATGATACCAAAGTCATTTTTTTCAAAGTTTTTTTGAATTTTAGGATACCACGCATTTGTGTCAAAGTAAATGTCATCATGACACAAAATTACTATTTCACCTTTAGCTTCTGCAATTATTTCATTATAGGTTTGGGAAAGAGACTTTTCACCGTTGTTTATCTTCTCAATAACCTCAACGTACTTGGGATTTCCAGACGATTTTTTGAGGTATTCGATAAATTCTGGGTTATGATTTCTTGTTGAATATCCAATTGTAATCATTATTCAAAAACTTCTATGTTTAATTTTTTCTTTGTCATTTTGGTCCATTTACCCTCATATCTTGTTGCCCTAACAATATGGTTATCAATCCAATGATAATTTCCACCTTGGGGTTTATTCATCAATAAATTGTGGTAAGAGTAACTGTGTTTTTTGAGCCAGTCTTCAGTAACCTTGCGGTGTGATTCTGTCCTAGATGTGAAAAATGTTATTATATGACCCTCGTTATACCAACTGTTGATTAGTTCAATTGACCCCTCGTACGGGAGGCATGTTTCCATTCTCCATGGTTCTTCATTTGGAACGTCGTCGGTTATTGTACCATCAATATCAATAAGATAGTTTTTTTGTCCGTCCGGTAAAACTAGGCTAATTGCGTTACCATTATATTCCTGTTGACCCAAATCCATTTTCTCCTCTATCTGATTTTCCTAAATTATTTTTTTCAGTTAATTTAACTTTTTTGCCGTTAAATACTGGGCACAAAACTCCTTGAGCCACTTTTTGATATTTCTCGATTCTTACCGCATGATTGTTCATATTCATAACAATTACCTTAATTTCACCTAAATAACCACAATCCACAGTTCCAGGGCTGTTAAGCACCATTAATCCTTGATTGATTGCAAGACCACTTTTACTTCGCACTTGTAATTCGGTACCGTCCGGAACTTCAAAAGCTAAACCAGTAGGAACTAAAGCTCGTCCAAAAGCAGGAAGTTGGATTTCTTCAACACTGTAAAAATCAAAACCAGAATCTAAATCATAAGCATAAGTGGGTACGATAGCGTCAGGCTGAAGTTTTTTGTAAGGCAATTCAACTTTGAGTAACTCTTGATTCATATAATCATCGAGCTCAGACAAGCTTTTATTAACTTCATCAGATTCAATATCCTGGTCATCATCATCAGGGTTAAAGTTCAAATTTTCAATAACCTCGAGTAATTTGTTTAGTTCAGCATCCAGCTCTTCGTTGATATCAAAATTTTCACTCATTTCAATGACTTTAATTTTAAAATTACATCTACTAGTACTTGAACATCTCGTTCGCAATACTCAGCAATTTCTTTTAACATACCCTTGTTCCAATATGCGTCATGTACTTTTGAGCCGACAACTTCACCTTCTTTTGGTGAAGGAACATCCATACTAGCACAAAGTAAGTCTAGGGAACCAATTGCTGTATATGCACCAAATTGCCATACTTCTTTTGTATCAATTGCTCTAATCTCCCACGGTTTGGTGTTGAAGGCTGGTAGGATAGATGGTGGTAAAATATTTTGAATTAACATCCGTTTTGCAAGCATTGGAATATCAAAATTCTTAAGGTTATGTCCGCACAACCAAAAATCTAATTTTCCTGTTCTATCTAAAAGAACTTGAACGTCACGTAGGAGTTTGTGTTCATCATCACCAGCAAAGGTTTGACGTTTGATTTCATTACTTTCAGTTACAAAAGCAACTGATACAGTTACAATTTTAGCAAACTCTGGTACCAATGCCGCTCTAGTTGAAAATACAATATTCTTTTGGTCCGTAGTAATTTCCTTATCTTCGGGAAAACGTTTGAGGAACCAATCAAAATACTTATCAAACTGGTCAGCCATACGAGGATGGTTTGTAACCAAATCATCGTAATTCTTTTCAAGTCCGACAGTTTCAATATCTAGAAACAAGATTTTGTGTGTGGGGATTGTAATCATGGTTTATAATTATTTGATTAAACTTTTGTAGAATTCTGCACGGTCTAAAGTTACGATATTCAAATCATATTTCTTACTTACTGTTTCATAAAGACGTTCACCCATGTCCGTTACAAGGTTTGGGTTTTTGAGAAGCTTAACAATAAACTTAGCCCAATCACCATGGTTCCTATTTTCATCAACCAAAAGTGCATTTCCGTCAACGAATTCTCCTTGCTTCAAACAATGCTTCAAATCGATTGTGTAAGGACCTAAATCGCTAGCAATTAAAGCTTTTTTATAAAAACCTGCTTCAATAACTTTTAATTGCGATTTCATTTTGTTAAACATGTGATTTTTAATAGGCGCCAAAGATACGTCAAGTTTTGCATAGTTCTTAGCATACGAGGTCACGGGCAATGTCCAAACTCTACGGTAGGACTCATTTCCAAATTCTGGATATTCCTCTTGAGCATATTTTTTTAACGCTTTTTCATACTCTGGACTTACAAACTTATAGTTTTGAGTAAAAATTTCTTCATATCTAGCCCAAACAGTTTCTTCAGGTCGAATAGGTCTCTTCTTATGTTCTCCAGTTTGACCATTAATTTCTGTGATGGTTCCTCTAGTATCAAATCCACAGATTACAAATTGCAAATCTTTGTGATAATCGTGGAGCTTTGCGAAAGAGCCGTTGAGAAGTTGCAAATCCCCTAAGTGGGATGAACCACCTAACCACCCGACTCTAAGTTTATCAGAGGGTAGTATAGGTTCCTTGAATTGAGATTCGTCAGGATTAATTGCGTTTGGTAATACAAATACATTTTTATTGTATTTTCTAATTTCATCAGCAAACAAGGGTGTAGTTGTAGTCACATAATTAGCTTGTTTAATGCTCGCAACAATCTTTTCGTTGATTTTGTTAAACATGATAATGTCATGAATAGGGTGGTCTTTAGTGGGCGCCCAATAATCATCCATGTCACAAATGGTGACTATCCCTTCAGTCTTAAGTTTTTCCACTAACTCAAACGACTTTTCAAAATCGTTAGTGATACTTCTATGGTATACAACAATTTGAAATTGTTTAAAAAATTCCAAATTGTCCATTGGTGGGTCCAAATCAATTTCCACGTGAAAATCTTCAGGAAATTTGTTTTGTAAGAATATATGGGGTTCGATAGAACGAAATTTTCCCACACCAAATCTATCTGAGGGAACTACTAATATTTTAATTTTTGACATTTACCTATTTTTTGTCCTTAAAATATAAGAACTTAAAAGGCAAATGAAAAGCGACTAAGACAACTTTTTAACTTTTGTAAGTTTTCCTTCAAAAATGTGTTTGCCTACTTGGAATCTAAAATTGTCATTTGACTTTTCCACGTTTTCAACAATTAAACCATTTTCAGATAATACCTCTTTTACAACCTCTTTGAGAACATTTTTCAAATTATCAGAATCATATTGAACTGTGGCTTGTTCCACAACAGGTTTTTTGTTTTGACCCATAAGTCTGGATGCTCTTTCGACCAACTCATCAGATAAAGTTACCGAACCTCCCATAGATGTTGGTTGTTCGATTGGGTGTTCAATCATAAGTTTTTTGATTGCATCTGGTAATCTTGAGTTTTTGATTGCATCTGACGAAGCTGCTGGATATGGTTTGTTCATAAACTGACTTGATGGCGCAACAGGTTGTTGCGCAAATTGTGCCGCTCTTGGACTTTCACCCAACATATCTTGCGGAATATTATACTTAGCATTTGGCAAATCAAAATTTTCCATTACTGGATTACTTTTAACTTTTGGTGTAGTTCCGTCGCCCATTTGGTTAAGTCTGTCCATAATGGCTTTTGACATCATAATTTTTTGTAAGTCCATAACTTAGAATTTTGCTATAATAATAATGCTTGTCATGTCTTTGTCACCATTTGGATTAAAATTTGGTCTTGGAGTATCAAAATTTTCTCCGGATGGTTTGTAAGAAACAATTTTATCCAGTTTGAATAATCTCCAACCTGGCATTGGCCTTGTACCCAAGTAACCACGGTGCGAAGCACCTTCTTCGTCCCAAGCACGTACAACTAGATTCCCTTTTTTACTTCTACCCAAAGCTACTGGTTCAATCAATCGGAGACCTTTACCTCCGGGTTCATCACCGTCATAATACATGATTATTTTTTGTTTGTCCTCAATAGATTTTCTTACCGAGTCGACAGATGCGATTTCAGTAATTAAATTCTTAAAGACTTCGGTGAGTTTCATTAGAAGTTTGGATAGGTTTTAAATCTATTGTATTTGTTGATTTTGATGTCGTCTTTTCTTTCAGCAACATCAAGGGAGGTTCCTGCAGTATCGTTGTATACATCCAAATAGACACCAGTGCCTCTACCCATGTCATCACCATCAGCTAATGCTTGGGAATTAGTTACACCATATTCATCAGCCCCTTGTTGAAAATCATTTCTGGTGATTAACCTTTTTCTCTCGATGTCAGCTATTGCTGTCAAATTATTTTGTTCGCTTTGCGCTAAATCAAGTGGTTCGTAAACCTTAGGATTGTTTGCCATGTTAAATTTTAGAAATTAAATCGTTTATCCTTCTTAAACTCTCCACAACTGTTTGTTCATAAGTTGCTGTTGCATGCCTTTGAGTTGTTCTTTTGTGTTGTTGCGAAGGTCTGGCTAAGTCTTTGACATTTGTTTTGAGGTCGTTAGAAGTAATTGTTGGGTCTTCTGGACGAGTGTCTTGTTGGTTTGTTTGAGTATTGTTTCTCATGTTAGTGAGAGTATTATTGACCCAGTTTCTCATCAAGACTCCGCCATTTAAAATGAACGTTATGTCTGTTGGCTCGCCTTTAAAAGTGTCAAAAAAGTTTTTAATTCTTTTGAGTTGTTTGTATGTAATTTTTTCTTGGGACTGCAGTTCCTGGTTTCTCCTAAACCCTTCAGTGTTTTGATTAGCACCTTGCGCTTGGGCAAAAGAATTTCTAAGGTGTTGCTTGATTTGCTTAGGTATCAACACCTCACCAATACTTGTATCGTATAATTTACTGTTCACGTTTTGATTTGATTAAATCTATAATTTCACCTTTGGATAAAACCTCAATGTTTTTTTTCTTATTAACGAAATCTTTTTTCTTTTTTTTCAGGAGCAACAAATCCTCAATAATTTTTGACATTTGTTCCTTTTGAAGTTTTTTTAGAGCGTCTTTCTCTTGAAGACGAATTCTCATGTCACTTCCTTTCTTTTTTTTATCCTGAGAAATTTTTGGGTCTTTTCCAAATTCCATAGCTCTTTCTACTGGGTTATCTACACCCATATCATCAAGCTTTTCTATTGTGTCTTCAGGTGATAAATCTTTAGTTTCTTCATAACCAAAAGCGCCTGACATATCTTCTTCCTTCATCTCAGACTCAGAATAGTAAGTTCTACCACCTCTATAAGACCACGCAAGATAGTTTCCTGGTTGAGTTGTGGCTTGAACTGTTTGGTCCATGGTTTTACGAGGAGTAACCTTGGGGTCAAGAATAGGTACATTCGAAGTTGAAAGGGTTCCGTCTGAATTTACAATTTCTTCAACCTCACCTTTTACTTCTTTTGCTGATTTTTTCTTTTTTGATTTTACAATCTTTTCAAGATGGCTTTTCAATGCTTCAATTTTTTCTTTGGGAACTTTGATGTATTCATCGTTTTTTCTGGCCTCAGTGATAGTGTTAGCCACAGAAAACCATAGGTGTCCCCCATCCTTTTTTTCTCTAAGAAGGAAGTAGTAGTTAGAACCGAAATATTCCTCATTCAATTTCAGCATAGTTTTTTTACTATAAATACTCAAAAGAAAGGTATTTATCTATAACTTATGGCATACCAAAATATCAATCAATACAATTATAGGAAAATTGGTCTAAAACCAGTCAACGAAATTTTAGATTTCTGTTTGGCTGACGACGCTAGAGATTTTAACCAAGAGGTTATTTTCTCACCTTTATTGATTGCCGAGGATGATGGTAATAAAATGCCATTCAAGTTTGACTTTAATTCAACAGGAACAACAATCTCCCCTTTGGTCAACGAGTTTCTTTATGATACTGTTGTTTCTGAGAACTATTATAACCCAGACGATATTGACCCAAATTTTTGCCCTGTTACCACCGAAATTTGTGATGTTGGTTTAACTGGAATTGATAATGGTTTGACAACCGAATTGTCTGGGATTACAATGACAGCGTACACTGGATTGTATACCACAACCGCACAGACATATAACAGATATGTTTATGACCGCAGGTTCAAGATGCACCCAATTTCTGGTAACACAACACCAACAAATAGATTATGGAACGACGACTCATATTCTTATGGTTTGTCTTATGTTAATGCCGGAGGGGATATCGGAACGGTTGCTAAGTTAAATGGGGGTTTTTACCAGGGTTTCTACAAACTTCAAGGTTATGATTATGAAGTATTCCCGACAAGAGTAAGTCAAGGATGGTCAGTAGAGATGCTTCTCAAATACCAATTTACTGGTGATACAAATGTTGGATTAAATGCTAGGTACCCAGATAACAAGGGAACGTTTTTCTTTATGGGTTCTCGTGCCGAAAATAAATTTTATCACCACGCAAGTGGGAGTCCTGAATCTGACAGTGGATATACTCGAGTAACTTCAGGACTTACGTGCATGCATACTTGTGGTTGTACTAAAACGGGGGGGACTGGTGCTGATTGTATTTCTGTTTACCAACCAACTGGAACGACAGTTAATAGTTGTGCATGCGAATGTTCTTGTAGTTGCGCGAGTTCTGTTTCTGTGCCGGATTTAGACCCATTATATGACGGTGTGTCAAATGCGATGTCCATAAGATTTAGCGGAGATACTGGAAATCCCAGAGTATGCGTAAAAGAATATCTTATCACTGGAAGTTGTGTGCCATCAGGAACTTGTTTAACAGGAACGAGTTATGTTACTGGAGTTACAACTGTTGAGTGGTGTTCAACTAAAGGGATTTTTGATAGTTGTGTCAACACACTTTATCCTGAAATAGAACACTGGGTACAAATTGATGCTGTATTTGAAAGGGATGTATATTTTGATTGTGGCGACCTTTTTTATCTGGGGGGTCTAGGCCAGGTAGAATTCCCAATATTCACTGCCACTCCAGCTAACAACAGCGTAAGTTTGGTTATGCCTCCAATCACTCACGCTGAAGGATATTCTGGATACACACCAGCCAAAACAACTGAGGTCAAAATTACTGATTTGTGGCTTGAACAGAAAAACTTTAGAAAAGGAACTCTGAAGATTTTTGTTAATGGACAACTCTTTATGGTCTGCGAAGATTTCGAGGAAATTATACCCAGACCTTTGAATACGTTCAAAGAACGTCAAGTGGGTGTCCCATTTAATATTTCAGTTGGGGGTGGTACCCAAGGATTAAAAGATAATTTAACATTATCGGGAACCTGTCCTGCCGAACTTTCTGGTATGACTTACCAGCAAGACCCAGAATGTTTAACAACCGAAGATTTAGATAATACAATTTATTCCGGACTAACAACAAACATATTTCTAGAGGAAGTTTTTGGGGGAAGTTTTATTGGTGAAATTAGTGCTTTTAGAATGTATGTTGAACCCTTGGATGCTTCTGAGGTAAAACACAATTTTAGAATACTCAAAAACAAATACAACTTGTTGGACCCAGATTGTCCTGATTGTTTTATTATAATTCCTCCCACACCAAGTACAACAGTTACACCTACGGTTACTCCGACTAATACTCAAACTCCAACCAACACTCCCACAACAACGGAGACACCAACTAATACGCCAACTTCAACAGTAACACCAAGTCCAACAGCAACAATTGGATTGACCCCGACTGCAACTGAAATTCAAACTCCAACACCAACTGAAACACCAACTAATACCCCAACAAATACGGAAACTCCTACAAACACACCAACAGAAACTCCAACAGAAACACCCACCAACACCCCTACTAATACTGAAACTCCGACAAATACCCCGTCTGAGACACCTACAAGCACCCCTACAAATACCCCATCCCAAACACCTACAAATACACCTACGGAAACCGCAACTTCAACACCAACTAATACTCCGACTAATACGGAAACTCCAACAAATACACCAACAGAAACACCAACTGAAACGCCAACAAATACTCCAACTCAGACTGAGACTCCTACACCAACCCCATCTGAAACTCCAACAGGTACTCCAACAAATACTCCGTCTGAGACACCTACTAATACGCCAAGTGAAACGCCAACAAATACACCAACCCCAACAAATACTGAAACACCAACTTCAAGTGTAACTAATACTCAAACTCCCACATTAACCCCAACAAATACGGAAACTCCAACTCAGACTCCTACTGAAACTGAAACACCTACGCCAACCCCAACGTATACATCAACTCCAACTTCAACATATACTCCAACTCCAACTTCAACATATACTCCAACTCCAACTTCAACGCCAATATACTATTTATTACAAGAAGACGGATTCTATTTATTACAAGAAGACGGCTCTAAAATTATATTAACATAAAAAAACCATGTCAGATTTACCAATATCCGAGTTACCTGAAATAACAGGCTTAACTTCAAATGCTGAATTTGCTGTCGCGCAGAATGGCGTTACATATCGAATAAAAAATAGTAACTTGAATACAAACGGACTTTGGGGTTCTTTTATTTCAACGCAAAGTCAATATGTTAATAGTACCACAACCGCGTATTCAATGAGTGCCGCAACACAAACATCGGGAAA
>B570J29032_109959312_pt1 | contig 21888 bp, 15 predicted proteins | sample LakMenEpi16Nov12_FD_29032 | JGI IMG/M metagenome (IMG submission 29032) | reverse complement strand
CGTGTAGCTGCGTTTATGCGGGATTTTGAATATGAAGCTCATTTATTAGGGATACCGGTTCGTACCCGCCATAACGAAGTTGCGCCGGCACAGTTTGAATGTGCTCCTATTTTTGAAGAAGCTAATTTAGCAGTAGACCATAACATCTTGTTAATGGACATCATGGAAAAAGTAGCCATTCGTCATAACTTCAGAGTATTGTTGCATGAAAAACCATACGCAGGAGTAAACGGTAGTGGTAAACATAACAATTGGAGTTTAGCCACCAATACAGGCAAAAACTTATTATCGCCGGGCAAAACGCCTAAAACCAACTTGCAGTTTTTAACCTTCTTTGTTAACACCATTAAAGCCGTTTATGAGCATGCCGATTTAATGCGAGCCTCTATTGCATCTGCCAACAACGATCACCGTTTAGGAGCTAACGAAGCTCCGCCGGCAATTATGAGTGTGTTTTTAGGAGAACAATTATCAAACGTGTTAGATGAATTAGAAAAGGCTGTACATGCAGGCAAACTATCGCCTGAAGAAAAAACGGCCCTTAAATTAAACATCGGTAAAATACCTGATATTTTATTAGATAACACCGATCGTAACCGCACCAGTCCGTTTGCATTTACCGGCAATAAATTTGAATTTAGAGCGGTTGGTTCATCGGCCAACTGCGGATGGCCTATGACCGTTTTAAACTCAATAATGGCTGAACAATTAATTAAGTTTAAAAAAGATGTTGAAGCTTTAATTGCTAAAAAAATTGATAAAGATGATGCGATTTTTCATGTATTGAAAAACTATATTTCTGAAAGTAAAAAAATACGTTTTGAAGGGAATGGATATGGTGATGCCTGGAAAGCCGAAGCTAAAAAACGAGGCTTAAACAACATTCCAACAACGCCTGGTGCTTTAGAAGCCATGATTTCTAAAAAGTCATTACAACTATTTGAGCAGTTAGGCATTTTAAATCACCGCGAACAAGAAGCTCGCTACGAAATTGCTCTGGAAACTTACACTAAAAAAATCCAGATTGAAAGTAGAATCATTGCTGACATGGTGAATAATCAAATCATTCCTAGTGCGTTAACGTATCAAAAAACATTAACTGACAACGTGGTAGGTTTAAAATCTATTTTAAGTGCAGCCGAATTTAAAAAAGCAGCAGATACGCAATTAAGCTTAATTAAAGAAATCAGTGAAAGAGTTGCCATTATCAAAAAGGCAGCTGATGACATGACCGAGGAACGCAAAAAGGCCAACACCTTAGATAGCGCCAAAAAACAAGCTCATGCCTATTGCGAAAAAGTAAAACCATTTTTTGAACAAATACGTTATAATGTAGATAAATTGGAGAACATTACTGATGATGCCACTTGGCCTCTGCCAAAATACAGAGAGATGCTTTATTTGAGATGAGAAGTTAGATTTTTACTTTTAACAACAAAAATTAAGCGAGGGGATTTTCTCTCGCTTTTTTGTTTACCAACAATTAAAAATTACTTAAACAGGAGTTGCTTTGGGTTCACTCAAAAACGTAAATATCCCAATTAACAAATGTTTTGAGGCTTAAATCCCTTTTTAAGTGAAAGCCTTTTTGTACTTTTTAGCGAAAATTCTTGCAGATAAAACCAAGTTTCCCTTCCGTTTTTGGCTTGATAAAAATTAACAGACACGTCGTTAGCCCTGCTTACCGGATGCAGGTCAGTTCGAAGTATTTTTATACCTCTTCACTGCGCTGCCTCGATTCAGTTAAATTTTATACATATTGATTGAGTCCACTTACCTGAGCCATTACCGCAAAATCAACAAACGATTGGCATCAAGCTTAATAAATATAAATAACAAAATAGTAAAACTCCATAATGAAGACCCACCATAACTAAAAAAGGGTAAAGGAATACCAATCACCGGCACTAAACCAATCGTCATTCCTATATTGACTGCCAGGTGAAAAAACAATATGGCTGCTACACCGTAACCATATATTCTACTAAAGTCAGATCGTTGTCTTTCTGCTAAAAAAATCACACGCAAAATTAAAAACAGTTCTAAAAAGATAACAGTAACACTTCCAACAAAGCCCCACTCCTCTCCTACCGTACAAAAAATAAAGTCAGTATCTTGCTCCGGAACAAAATCATATTTCGTTTGTGTACCTTGTAAGTAACCTTTACCCAAAAATCCTCCGCTACCAATGGCAATTTTACTTTGATTCACATTATAACCCTTTCCTTTTGGATCTTCCTTCTTTTGTAATAATATATCAATCCTATCTTTTTGATGAGGTTCGAGATGATTATACACAAAGTCAGTAGTGAAAACAATACCTGCACCTAATAAATAAAATAAAGCAATGATGATTAAATTTTTTCTTGTGCGCGGCACAAATAAAAACGAGCTAAGAGCAATAATGCCTAAACTGATTAATAGCGTTGGCGTATTTGTTACCACCAATGCCACTATAAATAAAATAACGGCCAGCAACCCAAAAATTAAAAAATTAACTGATAGTCCTTCACGATACAAAACAATAATAAATGCCACCATTACAATAGCTAAACCGGTTTCATCTTGTAATTTTTTGATGATGAGTAAGGGCAATAAAATAAACAACAGAGCATAAAATGTGTTCTTATAATTTTTAACTAAATCTTTAAGCCTTAAACGAAACTGTTGATTAACGATAATTTGACGATTGCTTAAAAATTTAGCCAATGCCAAATTAACGGCAAACTTCATGAATTCGGCCGGCTGTAATCCAAAACCTCCTACTCCAAACCACGACTTACTGCCTTTAATTTCTCGACCTAAAAACACAACCAAAATATTTGCAACGATTAACACGGCGTAAAAACCATACGCAAAAACAGTGTAAAAATTGGCATCTATGATCAGAATGCTGGTGGCAATAATAAAAGCTGTTCCTATCCAAATTAATTGTTTACCATATTTTTGAGAGGTGTCAAATATGCTCTGATACTCCTCATTATAAACAGCGGCATAAATATTTAACCAGCCTAACAGCACCAATACTAAATAGGTAAATACTGTTACCAGGTCTACCCCATAAAACATGCTATTATCGTTTCTTCCCATTTTTAAGTACTCTGTTCTTTTCTGAGTTCTATTTTTTATTAATGACCTTCAGGTATTAAATTTTTGCCATGAATTAAATCAGCTTCTAAGATTCGTTTTTCAACATCAGGTCTTAAAGTTTTACCTCTTAAATATTTCTCTATCATTAATGTAACAACCGGAGCAGCCCAGGTGTTACCAAAGCCGGCATTTTCAACAATACAAGCAATGGCAATTTTAGGATTATCGCGAGGAGCAAAAGCTAAAAACACGGAGTGATCTTTTCCACCCGGATTTTGAGCTGTTCCTGTTTTTCCACAAACCACAATATCTTTAAGTCGGTTAGAAAACGCCGTACCACCGGGTTCAAGAGCGCCTTGCATCCCGTCAATCACATTTTGATAAGCTTCCTGATTTTGAACACCAACATAATGTTTTGTTTTGAATTTGGAATCAATATATTTTTCATTTCCAACACCTTTAATACAATGCGGTGTATAATAATAGCCCCGATTGGCAATAGTAGCCACTACATTTGCCATTTGATAAGGCACAAGTAGTAACTCAGCTTGTCCAATTCCTAATGAAACCACCGTATTGCTACGCCAACCATTTTCGCCAAAAACTTTGTTATAGTACTTTACAGATGGCACGTTACCCGGTTTGTCGTATGGTAAATCTGTATTTAACTTAGTTCCGGGGCCAAACGTCATTACCATGTCACGCCAGTGGTTATAACCATCAATAAACTTCGGGTATTTTTTTTGATCTACTATTTCACGAAAAACATAACTATAATATGAGTTACAAGAGGTGGCAATACTACCAACTAAATTTTTTCCACCACCATGCGCATGGCATTTTGGTTTGCCTCCCATTGGTGGATATCCCATTGCGCATGGGAAACTTGTATTGCGATTAATCAATCCGTCATTTTGTGCAATTAAAGCGCCAATTAATTTAAAAATAGACCCAGGAGGATACATAGCTGTTAAGGCACGGTTAAATAACGGAAGATTTAAACTATCATAATACAGTTTAGTAAAATTTTTAGAACGTTCTTTTCCTCCAACCAGTAAATTTGGGTCGTAACCCGGAGATGAAATCAAAGCCAAAATTTCACCAGTTGATGGCTCAATTGCCACACAAGCTCCTTTCTTGTTTTGTAATAATTTTTCACCATACTCCTGCAAAACCATGTCAATTGAACAATATAACGGTTTACCTGGTACAGCCAAGGTATCATACTTTCCGTCCATGTAACTACCAATGGTTTTATTATGAACATTGGTAATAGCGCATTGTACACCTTTTACTCCGCGCAGTTCTGTTTCATAACTGCGTTCAATACCACTGATACCAATGTAATCTCCCTCGTTGTAATAAGAATCTTTTTTGGCTTTTTCCTTACTAACCTCACCAACATAACCTAACAAGTGCGCTGCTATTGGTTTTGGATATTTACGAACGGCACGTTTCTGAACAAAAAACCCTTTAAAGCGATATAAACGTTCTTGAAGAGCTGCGTACGTTTTAGCACTCATTTGTTTTTCAAAAATACTTTGTTTACGTGGTGAATTTGGGGCTTGACAAGCCTTCTTCATGCGTTTTAAAAATTCTGTTTTATCAATCTCCAAAATCTCACATAAACCAACAGTATCGCAATTCTTAGCTTCTTTCGGAATAACCATTAAGTCATAACTTGCTTCATTAAAAACCAACAATTTACCGTTGCGATCATAAATAACACCTCTGACAGGGTATTCTGTTAATTTTTTGATAGTATTATTTTGTGCTTTTATTTTGTATTGATTATCAACTACCTGAATATAAAATAAACGAATGATGTAGATGATAACTACCAGCACAAAAAAACCACCAATAACGAGTTTACGGTTTGATAATTGACTGTTACTTGGCATTAGCGTTTAGGTTGACGATAGATTAAAAATTGTAATAAGTAACAAAACACAAAGGTAGCAACAGAACTCAAAATTATTCTGATTAACACGTTGAAGAATTCTGAGAAACGAAACACCTCCAAATAAAAAAAGTAAAAGTGATGTATTAATATTAAACTACCTGCATAAATAATATACCATTGCAAACCCATATCGTAAACAATTGGCTTCACTCCGGCATCATAGCCTTCTCTGGGTGAAACATATTTTAAAATGTAGTACCTTGCAAAAGCAGTTAATAAGGCAGAGCTCGCGTGTATGCCCGAAGTTGAGTTAAATAAATCAATACTTACACCGATGATTAAACCAATCAACAAAACTAGAATACGCGGAGTTTCGAAAGGTAAAATTAAAATTGCTAATATATAAGGATATGGCACTATATAACTTGATAAGTACAAATTCTGAACCACCAATACTTGAAGCAAGATGATTAATAAAATCTTAAGAAAATATTTGGCTATTTCAGTCGTCAATTTGCTTTTGTGTTGCAGTTTCTAAAGAATCTCGTTCCGCTTTAAATTTGTTTTTTATCACATAAACAAAATTCACAATTTTTAAATCTGTACTGAGCTTTACCTTTGCTGTGTAAAATGGTTCGTTTTGTTTTCGTTCAAACTGATCAATAAATCCAACCAAAATACCCTCAGGAAATATTCCTGAAAGCTCACTTGTAATAACTGTATCACCCTTCTTCATTTTTGCGTGCGTTGGTATATCTGTTAAATTACAATATTCATAATCTTTTCCATCCCAAATAAGCGGACCATAGCTACCATCCTTTTTTAACTGACAATTAACTCTAACATCTTTATGTAACAAACTCATTACACTTGCAAAGTGTTCACTCACATCAGTAACGATACCCACAATACCGTTAGAACCTATAACAGCCATATCGCGCTCTATACCTTGATTTTTACCTACATTAATTGTTAAATAATTTCTTCGTTTATTAACAGATGTATTAACTACTTTAGCACTGATGTATGTGTACTGTTGTTGATACAACGTATCGTTTTTTTTATATACAGTTAATGGTATTGCAGCATAGTTTGATTTTAATAAATTTCTAAGCATTGCATTTTCAGAGGATAAAATAGAATTTTGTTGTTTCAAGGAGAAGTATTCTTTTGTGTTAGCGGTTGTTTGATAAACATTTGCAACAACTGCATTGCTTGAATTAAGCACCTTGGAGCCTTGATATCCGCTGCGATTAACCATTAAAGTAAAACAAAACACCTGCATTAACAAAAATACAACAACATAGTTGTGTTTGATTATAAACGCAAATAACTTTTTCACTTCTTAAATAATCTCTATAAATTATCGAATCAAGAATGGGAACTTGCTTACATTTTTAAGGGCAATGCCTGTACCACGGGCCACAGCACGAAGTGGATCTTCGCATACATGAACAGGTAATTTTGTTTTTAAACTAATACGTTTGTCTAAACCCCTTAACAAAGAACCACCACCTGCCATGTAAATTCCTTTTCTGTAAATATCGGCAGCTAATTCAGGAGGAGTCATCTCTAATGCGTTCAAAATAGCTTCTTCAATTTTAGATATCGACTTATCTAAACAATGTGCTATTTCAACATAAGAAATATAAACTTCTTTAGGAATACCGCTCATTAAATCTCTTCCTTGCACTGCAAAGTCAGCCGGCGGATTTTCAATTTCTGTCATTGCTGCACCAACTTCTATTTTAACACGCTCCGCACTTCGTTCACCAATTAAAATATTGTGCTGTCTACGCATGTATTCCTCAATGTTCGCATTAAAGTCATCACCTGCAATACGTATACTTTTATCACAAACAATTCCGCCCAATGCAATAACTGCAATTTCACTTGTTCCTCCACCAATATCAATAATCATATTACCCATTGGTTCTTCAACGTCAATACCCATACCAATTGCAGCAGCCATAGGCTCATGAATCATGTAAACTTCTTTTGCACCTGCATGTTCAGCACTATCTCTAACTGCACGTTTTTCAACCTCCGTAATACCTGACGGAATACAAATTACCATTCTTAAACTTGGTTTGAAGAATTTATTTCCCGTGTTAATCATTTTGATCATCCCTTTAATCATTTCCTCAGCTGCCTGGAAATCCGCAATTACACCGTCTTTCAGAGGTCTTATCGTTTTAATGTTTTCATGAGTTTTTCCATGCATCATTTGAGCTTGTTTCCCAACAGCAATAATTCTTTGCGTTGTTCTATCTTGCGCAACAATACTTGGTTCATCTACTACCACTTTATCGTTATGTATAATAATTGTATTTGCAGTACCTAAATCAATTGCAATATCCTGAGTAAGAAAATCAAAAAGCGCCATACTTTTAGCTTAAAATAAAATTAAATAATACGTAAAGTTAGCAGAAAGCTAAGTATTCATGCAAATAAATAAACGAAAGAATTAAATAAGTATTAACAATGCTCTTTCGGCGATAAATTTTTAATAAGAAGATTTTGTGTCAGAACGTCCAAGATTTTTACCATAACCAGGAGATAAATTGTAACGTAACATCACTTCTAAACCACCAAATCTTCTGCTGGCAGGCGTTAAAGCCGATACGTTAATATCGTATGATAAACCTAAACTATAATTATCATACTGGTATAAGGCTGACGGTATGATAGCATCTTTATAACGGTATTGTGCTCCAATTGCAAAAGCACTTGGTTTATTATTTTTAGTAAACGTTGACTGGTCATTTAAAATAAACTTAAATAATGCGCCACCAATAAACTCTCGCGATTTACCCTGAAGCATCACAAGTAACATTGGCATCACCGCATTCTTAGAGTTAGGAATTGCTATATCAGCATTGGCATGAATATTTATGCGAGTATAAAGCTTTTCGCTAGTTTGGATAAACGAATTTTTTGGAATAGAAAAATGATATAAACTAAAACCACCATTAAACTTATTACCATCACGCGAACTTATGAACCGATCACTTTTAGCATAGCTGTAATTTGCGCCCATCACAAAATCATATCCGGTAATAGCACTCCTTGGGGTTGTATTCTCTCCATTTGAAAGATTTGGATTATAGCTTAATGATTCTTCATCAAACTGTGTGCCCCAACGTAAATTATTTAAATCAATAGTTTTATAAATAAAGCCTCCTTGGAAACCAACGCCAATCTTAGAGTTTTTATTGATTTTAACGTGCTGAGAAATACCAATATTTGGATTTAATTTTCTGAGTTTAGCATCCCCTGCCTGATCTCTGAATATATTTATAAAAACAGTAGGATAGTTTCCTTTAAGTTTTTTAAACCCTATGGTTTGCTCGTAACTAAAACCAATGGTTTGATATGCTTGCGCTACACTTCCCCATTGCGATCTAAAATTACCCATCACACGTGTGTTGTATATAGAGCCGGCTAAAGCCGGATTAATATTAGTTTGAACCTCGGCATATTGCGAGAAGTGTATGTCCTGAGCTAAGCCAAATGCACTAATTAGTAAAGCGCTAATGGTTGCCGCAACTTTATTTTTTGATAACTTTTTCATTTTCTTTTATCTAACTAGTGTAATATTTCCTTTTGAACTATAGCCTTTACCATCGAATGTTTTTCCTTCGAGTCGATAAACAAACACATCGGTATTCATTAACTGACCTTTATAGGTTCCATCCCATCCTATTTCTCTGTCTGTGGTTTCAAACACTTTTTCGCCCCAACGGTTAAACACCATAAAGGTTAAGGTTTGTAAACAACGTCCTTTTACGTACAAAATATCATTAACGCCATCATTATTCGGAGAGAAAGCATTTGGCACATACATCTCCCCACAATCCGTTGAAACTTCGATCTGAACAGAGTCCTCAGAAGGACATCGAGTAGCGTTATATCCTCTCACAATTAGTAATAAACTTGTTAAAGGATTTTTAACCGTAAAACTATTTCCGGTTGCCGGCGGTGGAATGTAATAATTCAAGGCACGCCATTCATACCATTTGGCGCCACTGGCTGTGTAAGTCTTGGTTGAGGCAAACTTTAAGTAGTCCATACTCTTTAACTGACCTGGCGGCACAATTGTTGTATTTGGTATATCAACTACCTTGATGAGATTGGCTACTCCTCTGGTATAACAACTTCCTACTCCGACAGGCCATGGATTACATACTTTTAACACCACATTAAACCCGGCTTGTCCCGGTGGTGGTGGCAAATTATAACAAACTGTTGGAAACTGTGCAGTTGATGTCGAAGGCGTACCGCCTGCAAAAGTCCATGTGTAACTTTGTGGACCACCAGCCAAAGTATCGGTAAAATTTAAAAAAGTAATACAGTCTTGTCCGGCGCATAAAGTATCATTTGCATTCGCAACACTGAAAGACACTGCTGTCATGCTTCTGCAATCTACGGCAATTACAGAAACCGTATCAATACGCTTGCAGCCTGGAATGCCATTATAACCACTTTGAACAGTATATGTTTGGATACGAGGTAAACGCCTTGGTGCACTGGCAATAATAGTATGTGTTGGCGGAGAACCACCACCAATACCCGGATTTGGGCTTAAAATTGGTGAAGAACCTGTGCCATTAGCGTATGGTGCGGTCCAGGTAAAGGTTGGCACAACACCTGGAGGTAGAGCCGGAATAACATTATTGTTTACGGCAGATAATACAATATTAACATTCGGATCTGAGAAGGTATTACCTACAAAACAAACTGTATTAGTTGGCAGTCCATTAATAGTTGGAATAGCAATGGCTGTGAGTGGCTGCGGAAGAACTGTTACCGTGACCAAGCGAGGGAAAGAAATACAACCAACACTTGGAAAATCAACCTGGTGATTATCTCGAACTTCTACGGTATAGGTTGTTGTATTTTGAGGGTAAATAGTTACACATTTTAACAAGTTGTTAGGCATACTTGGTGGTGGTGCGTTAGCAGCCTCGTTCCAATTATAGGTGAACCCAGATGGTGGTCCTAATGCAAGTGTTCCAACGGAGGAAACACATAAACCTAAACTATCCCCCAAACACATTACAGGCTGTGGTGGTGTAACACCAATTGTGAACTGAGGAATTACAGTAACACAAATAACAGCAGAACCTGAACACACTGCAGAATTTCCAATAACAGTATAGCAGGTTGATGTGGTTGGCCTTACAATTGGCATTGGTGAGATGCTGTTTGAAATATTAAATGGCGGAAACCAAGCATAAGTTGATGCACCTGAAGCTTTTAATGTATCCGGTGAAGAGAAAAAAGGAAAGTTACTAACGATACAAACCGTTGGATTAGATTGAGATACATTAATGGTTAAAGGCGCTAACGTATTTATCGTGATAGCATTAAACGAATTACAACCGATGCCATTACTTCCAATAACGGTGTAAGTTCCTGGTCCTACTGAAATACTTGGTTGTAAAATCGAATTCGTGAATGTGCTGCCTGTCCATGTAAAATTAGGTGCACCTGTTGCAGTTAATGTTGACGTGAATCCTGTACAAACTGCGGTTGCAGAAACGGCAACTGCAACGGGAGGGGCAGCACCCACACCAACGTTGATAGTTGTTGAACCTGTACATCCGCCGCTATTACCAATTACCGTATAAGTTGTAGGTATCGTTGGACTTGCAACCACATTAGCACCAGAAGGAGAGCTTAAACTACCACTTGGTGTCCATGTATAATTTGTAGCACCATTTGCAGTCAAAGCTACAGTCTGGCCTGGACAAACACTTGTTGCACCCGCAGCTACACCAACAGTTAATGATCCTCCAGTGCTAACTGAGACAACAGCAGATCCTGTACAAGCACCTGATGTTCCAAATACAGTATAAGTTGTATTAACGGTTGGATTAACAACAACTGAATTACCGGTACCAACTGTATTAGAAGGGGCTGTAACCCAGGTGTATGTGGTACCTCCTGAAGCGGTTAATGTTACTGCCGCACCCGGGCAAACTAAACTTGGATTAGCACCAGCTAAGATAGTAATACCCGCTCCAATTGTAACGTTGGCTTGAGTTGTAAATGAACATCCACCCAGTGTAATAGAAACGCCATAAACGCTATTAACCGCTGGAGCAACTGTTTGAGTTTGTGAAGTACCTAACAAGCCTGGTGCGGGTGAAACAGTTACCCATTGATAATTAGCACCTGGATTTCCGGCATCTAAAGTTGCCGTACCACCTGCACAAATAGTTTGGTTAGCAATAGCAACGCTTGGCGTAGCATTAACCGTAACATTTTGAACTGCACTGTATGTTGGAATAGCGCCAACAAAACCAACAACGATAACAGAATATGTCCCTGGGGCATTATAATTTATCGTAGCAGTAGTACCTAACGCTGTTGTATTAGAAATTACAGCTGTGCCAGGCACTGTGGACCAAGTAAAAGCAGTGGTGCCGGCAGTAGTGCCTGTTAAGGTAGCCGTTACCGTTTGATTGGTACAAGCAGTTGCGGTTGTAGTTACAGTTAATTGTGCGGCAGCACTTAGTTGGATATCATCAATAGCTACAGACGGATCTGTTCCTGCTGCTGCCGTATTTTGCCATCTATACCCAATTTTTACAGTTGGATTGTTGTTACACGCCGCAGGCAAAGGGAAACTAGATGTTGTCCAAGTACCCTGAGGTAAACAACCAACTGTTGAAGACGCCAAAACACCAAGAACATTCCATATTGCACCATTATTAGAAGAAAACAAAACTTCGCAGAAATGCTGGCCCGGAGCACCGTTGGCTAAATACTTAAAATTTAAAGTGATTCCATTTTGGCCTGTGCAGTTGATGGTAGGTGATTCAGCCCTTTTATTAGTGTTAGAGGTTGGAGAAATCAAAAATGCTGCACCCGGATCTACAAATATTGGTGCAAGGTTAGAACCAATATGAAGTGTCCGGTTTGTTCCGCAACCGGTTCCGCAAGCACCAACAGCATTACCATTCTCTGTAGCGCTTACAAACCATTCATTAGCTTGAGCACCATTGGAAGGGGCGGCCGGCAAAGCAACAACCGTCCAAACTCCATTTGTTGGTGTGAAGGCAGCAGCAGTCGCCAACTGAGCTTGATTACAACCAGTACCAAATGTTTCGGACCAAAACTGCCCATAAGATTGAAAATAAAATGAAACGGCAATAAAAACCGATAGTAGTTTCTTCATATTGAGAAAATTAATTTAGCTAAGATACAACAAATTATTAACATATTTACTACAATTTACTCATTAAACCTCAATATTTAATAAAAATGTATTGTTAATTTCGTAGACAGAAAATCTGTTATGAGAAAAGGTATCTTTTTATTTGTCATTTTCTTCTTAATTCTCCATTTAAACTCTCAAAACATCAGTAAAAAGGAGGTCTTTTCAATTTTTCCAACTATTGGATTTAATACTTGCCAAATTCATGGTGATAATTATGCAGGCTATAATAAATTTGGAGCTTTGGCAGGAATTGGTGTTCGTGCCAACATTCAGCCAAAATACAGCTTAGCATTAGAATTTAATTTTTCTCAAAAAGGTGCCAGGCACAACCAAAATCCTGAAAAAGGAGATTTTACCTTCTACCGAGTTAATTTAAATTACATCGATTTGTGCCTGATGAATAAATTATCTTTAAATAAAACTTATTATGCAAACCTTGGTCTCGGATTAAATTACCTTATTAACTATCAAGAGGACAATCATGTTGGAAACTGGAATAATGTATGGCCATTTGAAAAATTTGAATTTAGTTTGAATACAGGTCTAGGAAGAAAATTAACCGAAAAGTTTAATGTAGAAGTTCGAGCAAATAATTCTTTACTTCCAATAAGACCCTATGGTTTAAACGCCAGTGGAATTTTTTACCCAAATGCTATTGCTCGTTTTTTTAACAAAGGTTTATACAACAATACTTTGTCCTTAGTGTTAACCTATCAAATATCTTTAACAAAAAAACAAGATGCAGGGAATTAATAAAATAGCGATAGCGGTTACCGGGGCAAGTGGCAGTGTTTATGCAAAAGTTTTACTGGATAAAGTAAACCAACTACAAAACCAGATCTCTGAAATAAGTGTGGTTTATAGCGATAATGCCAAGGACGTTTGGAAATTAGAACTGGGTAATACCGACTATCTTAAGTACCCATTTAAAGTTTTTGAAAAAGAAAATTACATGGCGCCAATGGCATCCGGTTCAGCAAAATATGATGTTTTGATTGTTTGTCCTTGCAGTATGGGAACACTTGCCAGAATTGCCAATGGTATTAGCAACGATTTGATTACACGATCTGCTGATGTGATTTTAAAAGAAAGAAAAAAACTTATACTAGTTACAAGAGATACACCGCTAAGTCTTATTCATATTAACAACATGAAAACAATAACCGAGGCCGGGGGAATTATTTGTCCTGCGGCACCAAGTTTTTACAGCAAACCAAAAACCTTTGAAGAGCTTGCAGCAACTGTTGTTGACAGGGTTTTAGATTTAGCCGGGATAGATGTGAAAACATACAGATGGGGAGAGTCTCAGTAATTTTTTTTAACTTTAACCATCAAATTTTTCATAAATAATAACATCCTCAAAACAATTTGTATTGTTTTAATTTTCAGTGCCTGTAAATCTAATTTTCAAAGCAGAAAATATACGCGGGGATTTTACTTTAATTCCATAGAAAAAAAGAAACAAGTTACAGAACGAGAAAATATTTCAGTTACTGAGTCAAAAAAATCTACGCCTACACCGGCTCATGATAAGTTAACCAGCCAATCGGTAAACAAAACTGAAAAAGATTCTTTGGTTAAAACCAAAATTGTTTCAGGCGTTCATCCATCTGAACTGATTCAATCTTCAAAAAACGCTATTCAATTAACTCAATTTAAATCAAACATATTTTTTCAAAACAAAACACAGATAATTACTAACCGCCTAGCGTTAAAAAGCAAACAAAAAAACGCAGACTTCGATTTTTTTGATAGTGTAATTGGGTTTTTATATTTGGTGATGTTCGTAATATTTACTGCCATGTATTTTATTTTATTAATTGCTGCATACGCTTCAATGCCATTGGTAATTGCTCTCGGACTAGCAATGCTTTTATCACTTTTAACCTGTATCACCGGTCAATTTATTCAGGTTTAGACGTTCATATCATTTTTAAAATCAGTTTATTTTAATAGTATCTTTGTAACAATCTAAAATAAAAACTTGAAACGATACAACCATCTGATTTATTTTTTTAGTGCGGCAATTTTGTTACTAACCTCATGTATAAGTGGAGATGATGAGGTTTATTCTCCAAAACCAAAAGGTTATTACAGAATTGATTTCCCTGAAAAAAGCTACCAGCGCTACGACAGTTTATGCCCCTACTCTTTTGAATATCCGTCTTATGCTGTTTTAAGAAATGATAAACACATGGGTGCAGATCCTTGCTGGTTAAATATTGTTTTTCCTAAGTTTGACGCAACTATTCATTTAAGTTATAAAGAAGTTAAAAATAATTTAGCGGAATACCTTGCAGATTCGCACGATTTTGCTAACAAACACCAAGTTAAAGCCACAGGCTTGGATGAGATTGTTGTTTTGCGCGATAGTGCGAAAGTTTACGGTTTGGTGTTTGATATTGCCGGGAACACCGCTTCTTCTTTACAGTTTTATTTAACTGATAGCACTAAACATTTTATGAGAGGTGCCTTATATTTTAACACAAAACCAAATATCGATAGCTTACAAATTGTTGTTGATTTCATCAAAAAAGATGTTTTGCATTTAATTAATTCCACAAAATGGAAATAATTTTTTAAATGTTACCTGTTAGTATCAATCCTGAATATTTTACCGGCATTTAAGTTCTTTACATAAATTTATAAAAAATTGAATTGTGTTTTATAAGGTAAGTTCAGAAGATGAGTATTTGTATCAAGGCAAACGTAAACGCCTGGTAGAACAATTAAAAGAAAAAGGGATTAAAGATTTGCCTGTATTAAATGCTATTTCTAAAGTTCCACGTCATTTATTTTTCGATAACACTACCTCCAGGCCTGCATTGTTAGACCATGCCTATAGTGATAAAGCCTTGCCAATTGGCGCAGGCCAAACGATTTCCCATCCATATACGGTTGCCTTTCAAAGCGAACAATTACAAGTGATTGCAGGAGAAAAAATATTGGAAGTTGGCACCGGATGCGGTTACCAGACAGCTGTTTTAATAGAATTAGGCGCTAAAGTTTTTAGCATAGAACGGCAGAAAACCCTTTTTGACAAAACAAAACTTTTTTTACCTCATATTGGTTACCATGCTGCACGATTATTTTATGGCGACGGTTACAAAGGCTTACCCAATCATGCGCCATTTGATAAAATTATAGTAACAGCCGGCGCACCTTATATTCCGAATGATTTATTAGCCCAACTAAAAATTGGAGGTATTATGCTTATTCCAATTGGTGCAGGCGAAGTTCAAGAAATGACATGGCTCAAGCGAACGTCCGAAAGTGGTTTTGATAAAAAAATTCTTGGAAATTTTAAATTTGTACCTTTGCTCCAAAACAAGGCCACTTAAACACAATATTTTTGTAATATAACAGTTAGTATCTCTTATGAAAATTAAATTAATCACTATTAGCATGTTTCTATGCGTTGGCATTTATGCACAGGATTTAACTTCGAAAAAAGGGGAACCCATTTTACCGGAAAAGGGAGATTGGAGTTTTAGTATTGATGCTAATCCATTTTTGTTTTACATCGGAAATATTTTTAATAAAGGTGGTATTGCCACCACCACTGCCGGAAATGTTGTTACCAACAACAATCAACCGCCAAGTTTTGCTTTTCTAAATAATGGACAAGCTTTTACAGGAAAATATTTTGTTGAAAATAATTTAGCTTACCGAGGCACCGTTCGCTTAGGCTTTGGCGCGCTATCAGACAGAGAAAAAGTAAACAATCGTATGCTAACTGCACCATCTGCCTCTGCAAATGGTTACCCTGATCAAGCAAAACAAGTTGAAAATAAATGGACAAGAAGTTATACGAATTTTGCTGCTTCGGTTGGTATTGAAAAAAGAAAAGGCAAAACCAGAATTCAAGGATTATACGGTGTAGAAGCCGGTATTTTTTTGCGCAGTACACGTGATCGTTTTAAATATGGAAATGCTTTAGCTGTAAACATTGCACCGGCAGGTCCTGGCAGTCAACAAAATGTTACTGTTAATTTAGATGATGAATTTACTGGGGCTGAAAATGTTGATATAGCAAGTACTTTAGGTATTAATGGTGCCAACACAGCCGGAATTGGAGGTACTGCGTATGCCAGAGTAACTGATCGTAAAAACGGAACAACTTTTGGATTTGGAGCCAGATTATTTGGAGGGGTTGAATGGTTCATCAGTCCAAAAGTTAGTTTAGGAGGCGAGTTTGGCTGGGGCTTATCATTATCAAGAACAAGTGCATCAACAACAGTTTATCAAAGTACAGGAAATGCCAATACAGCCAATCCTTCTGCAAACTCTGACATTGTTGGACCAACCACAATTAAAGGGGCCGCAGATGGCAACTGGGGTTTTGATGTAGATAACAATAATGCATTTAATGGCGCAAGTGGTTCTATCAAGTTAAATTTCTATTTTTAAAAATATTTTTAACTCATAAAAAACAACCGTATTCACGCAAATACGGTTTTTTTATTTTAAAATAATTCTTGTAATTACTTTTTTACGCTTTTACCTTGTTCTTTCAATCTCATCAATCAAAATAAACTAATGCAACAATAATTTAATAATAAGTACCTTCTGTAAGCGTCTAATAGACATAAATTTGATTTAAAATTTAAATTGAATAAATTTGAAATTAGCGAAAGGTGATATCCGAAGGTAAAATAATAAAAACTTTAAAAGGTACCAATTGGGCATTTAATTTGTTAGACATCAGTGTTGTAGAATTAATTACAGATGACGACGTTGAATTAACCATTGAAGATGCTAAGGAAATGGTTTCAAGTGCTTATATTTTTAGTTGTGGCGAGCGCAAATTAAACCTATTTATTGTTGGAATTAATACTATTGCAACAGTAGAAGCTTTAAGGTATTTTAGCAGTGAAGAATCCAAAAATGTTTCGCTAGCAGATGCAATTGTCATTCATTCTCTGGGCCAACGGTTACTGGCAAATTTTTTAATTAAATTAGTCAAAGGCAGTTGGCCAATGAAGGTTTTTTCTAACAAGGATGACGCATTGAAGTGGCTTATTCAGCAAAAATAATATTGGTGATTTTATCCTTTTAATATAAAAAAAGCCCCACTATTCCTAGCGGGGCTTTGTAAAATGCAATTAAAAATTACTCTTTAATTAACTTAAAAGTATTTGTTTTACCCTCCGTTGAAATTTGAGCAAAATAAACACCGTTTGTTAATTTAGTTAAGTTGATAGAGTGTTTTACGTCGAATGTGTTTGTAGAATAAACTACCCTACCCGTTACATCCATGATTGTAATAACTTTGAGTGTGTTGGTATTCAAGTCTACAACAAAAACACCGTTATTTGGGTTAGGATATACACTTAATCCAACTATCGCATTCTTTTCATTGATACTTGCACAAGCTAACACGTTAATATTAACTGATGCAGTATTAGAACAACCTTGAGTATTTGTAAAAGTATAAACAGGCGTAAAAGAACCGGCTGTTGCGCCTGGCGTAAATGAACTACCGGTTACGTTAGAGCCGCTATAAGCGCCACCAGCTGGGCTTCCAAATAATGTTATAGTATTACCGTTAGCACAAACAGTTGTTGATGAAGCAACTAAGTTAACAACAGGAATCGCATTCACAGTAACTGTAACCATGGCCATTCCATTACAGCCAACTGAACTTGTACCTGTTGCTGTATAAGTTGTATTAACTGTAGGGCTTGCAACTAAACTCGCTGTTGTTGCTCCTGTGTTCCAGGTATAAGTGCTAGCTCCATTAGCTGTTAAAGTAGTGCTATTAGCCGAACATACCGTTGAAGAACCAGTGATATTAATGGTAGGATTTGTACCAGCAATGACATTTAAGGTTGTTATTCCAACACAACCGGTTGTTCCGGTACCGGATGCGGTATAGGTTGTATTAACTGTTGGAGAAACAGAAATAGAAGTTGTATTTGCACCTGTATTCCAAGTATAACTTGATGCACCAGATGCAGTTAAATTAACTGTAGCACCTGAACAAGCCACGGTTGGACCAGTTACAGTAATAGTTGGTGCAGGTGTAACTGACAAGGTGATATTAGTTTGAGTTGAACAACCTAAAACATTGGTAATTGTAACTGAATAATTGGTGGTTGTTGTTGGACTCGCAACTGTTGTTTGCAGGGTGCTACTAGAGAGTGAGGCAATAGGAGACCAATTAAATAAATTACTTGGAGGATTTACACCGCCTTGTATTGTAACATTATAATCTTCAGTTTCTCCCCATGTACCATTTGTACAAGCATTTTGGTTAATACCTCCGCTACCCCAGATACATTTCACACGCATTCTTGCAGTACCGTTTATGGCTGTTAATGGAACTGTAAAAGATGCTGTTACTAAAAGAGGGAAAGATCCAACATTTACCTCTGTGATTTTCTCTCCAGCGTCATCTAAACTTCCATTGTTATTGTAATCAAACCAAACAGCAATATTTTGACCACTGAAAGTACCTGCCTGCAAACCTATTGTATAGGCACTACCGGCAACTAAAGTTGTAGTTGTATTACCTAATTGTGGATACAAAGTGTAAAACGGAGCCGCTAAACCAGTAGTTGTATTGGTTATGTTTCCCAGTGTAACGCCTCCAATATAATCTCCATCTCCGGTTCCAGTTGACATTACTGGTTGGCAATAAGAGAAGAGTGTGTTAGTAAAATTAACGTTTAATGTACTTGAGTTTCCTGAACATAAAACTGTTGGTGTCGCAGTGATTGTTGTACTTGCAATTCCAGGATTTACAACAACTCCTAATGTGAAAGAATTGCTTGAACAACCAGTAGTTGTATTAGTTCCTACAACATTATAAATGGTGCCTACTGAAGGCGACGAACTTACGCTAGTACCTACAGTTGAAGAAACTGCACTTGCAGGGCCCCAAACATAAGTATTTGCTCCACTCGCAGTAAGAGTTAAACTATTAAGTGAAGGATTACAATATGTACTCGAAGAACTCACTGCGGTAACGGTTGGATTAGGGTTTAGTTGAAGCGTATAAACAGGAGATACTGCAATCGATCCACTGATAGCACAACTGGTTGTTACAATGTAAAACATGGATGTAGCAAGCGTTCCTGTATTTTGTGTTAATGCTGTACCCATATTTGTAAACGGACCAACTGAAGAAGTTGATGAAGCCCACTGATTGGAAATACCAACTAAAGAAGATGAAGGAGAAGTTAAGGTTAAGGTAGTTGCAGCACCTCCACAAGAGGATATAGCGCCGGTAATGGTTGGTGTGGTTGGAACTCCGGAACAAACCGAACCAACAGTTGCCCATGCAAAGTATTGGTCATTTGTTAAAGGGCCGCCTGAGGCTGTTGTATTACTTGATATTGTATATAAAGTGTTTGGAGCCATTGCACCGGTTCCGGTAGTTAATGACTTCTCTACCCAGGTTCCATTTAAAGCAGGTGCCTGAACAATTCTCACGTCTTGCTGGTTGCCACTTAAATTATCCGAACCACCAAAAGTAGAGTTATTGTATCGCAAGGTAATTGTATTACCAGAGCCAAGTACCGGACCTCCATTATAATTCAAACGATAAGCTCTGCTTCCAAAAACAGCAGTTAATGTCGGGGTTACTGGACCCGTTGGTGCATTTTCTATGGTTGCAGTAATCGTTTGACTATTCCAAGCGGTTGTGCCTCCTAAAGAAACTGTTCTTAAAATATTAGAAGATGGGAGGTTATTATGAAATGCGGATCCGGTTCCTAAAGGAAAATTTCTGGTAAATGCACCTGTAGCAGGAAATCGAACTTGCAAAGGACCATTAATAAAAGAACCATGGTTACCTGCATTCGTACCAGTGTTTGTAACCGTTGAAGGTGCAACACCGATAGCACCGGTAGCAGATGGATTAAGAATTAATAAATTTAAAGTAGATGTATTAATTATACCTCTTGTCATTGTGATGTTTTGAGCACCACCGGTAGTTGTTCCAACAGTTAAAGGGTAAGCCAATGTTACGTTATTATGTGTGTTCATAACCAAATTACCCGTATTCCATCTAACCGAACTGATTAATTCTACCTCCTCACCAGGGGTCACATTGGTTGGAGCATAAGCCATATACAACCCTGAATTTGCAGTGGCAAGTGGTGTAATGTATGTTAAATTTCGTTGAGTAACATTGGTATTATTGAATATTGGCGCTGTAGAAAAACCACCCAAAAATCTTTCGGTTGCGCACACAGCAGCTACAGAAGGGTTACCAACAGTTAAATTTGAACCATTAACCTGACCTAAATATAACCCACAAAAATTGGTTACATTAACAGGATTTGAGTATGTAACTCCATTAGGTGCGATGTGCGATATATTAGGCACTCTTGCGTTTGTGAATAAACCTGATCCGGAATAATTACCGCTAAAACCGGCCCAAACGAGGTGAGCAATAGTTGATGTGCCCGGATAAAAATTCATTAATCCATTATTCACAATATTTCCGCCAAAATATGTTTTTCTTCCGGTAGTTGTGCTTCCTGAAACAAAAGTTCCGGTGGCAGAAACCGTGCAGTTATCGTATACTTGTAACATATTAGTTGTTGCTGCATGATTAAGTAAACCATCAACAACTAAGTTCTGACAACGAACTGCAACTACATCTATCCCAATACTGTGGGAGGCAGCAATAACTACATTGTTATTGGCATTCGGCACAACCCCTCCTGACCAAGTCGCAGGATTTGACCATGCGCCGGAGGCAGTTGAAGTGATTGTAGAAGGCGTAAATTCTTCCACTTTAAAATCATCTATAAAATAGTTACTACCTAAAAAACAATTTGTTAGCTCAAAACCTAGCTTGGCATTAGCCACTTTAAAGGCTGCAGGTATTTTAATATTAACAGGCTGCCAAGGCGTAGCAGGACTAAAAGATGATACATCCGCATTTGGCATCACATTGGCAATAACTGACCACGTTGTACCACCATCCAAGGAACCTACAACTCTTAAATTCAAAAAAGTGGTTGCTGTACCTGAAAACAACATAAACCTCACATAAGGATTTGTTGATGCAACTAAATTTATGGTTGGCGATTCTAACCGTCTTGTTCCCAATGCTGTAGTGGTACCGCCAAAATCAAAATCATTTATTGCTATGACATTAGACCCTGTATTCGCTGCATTTGGGTATGTTCCGCCGGTCCATGTACCTGTCCATGTTGCAAGACCAGTATTTGTAATTTGTTGCCAATCTTTTTCACCTGATCCACCTGCATCAGGTATGCCATCTCCAATAACAACAATTCTTGTTTGTGTCCATCCTGCAGGTGCAGCAGGGTTGCCGGTAAAGACGCCTTCAAAGTTTTCATTCAAATAAACCTGAGCATTCAAACTACCCAAGCCTAAAATGGAAACAAGGCTTAATCTTCGTAAAATTTTATTCATATGTAAATCTGATTTTTGTTATACAAAGTTAGATTAAATTTGCTTTAAATATTTGTTAAATATTTTTAGATTTTGTTTAAGCATTAGTTTTTTAGACCAAACTTGCCATCCAATAAACAAAACCACTAAAACAATCTATTAGCCTCTTAAAATGAAAAAAACCCCAACTAAAAAGCCGGGGTTTTTATTTTAAAACTAATTGAATAAATTATTCTTTTACAATTTTTACAGTTTTAGTTTTACCATCAACTATTGCTTTTATAAAATAAAT
>B570J29032_109959313_pt1 | contig 21913 bp, 19 predicted proteins | sample LakMenEpi16Nov12_FD_29032 | JGI IMG/M metagenome (IMG submission 29032) | reverse complement strand
CTCTTTGTGGGTGTAGAAAATGGCGTAGATACTTTTGACTGTGTACTCGCGTCACGAATTGCTCGTACCAGTGCGGTGTACACAATGGAGGGCCGATTCAATGTCTCCAATCAGCCTTACATTAGAGACTTTAATCCGATTGATGATGAATGCGATTGCTACACATGCACCCACTACACACGAGCTTATTTATGCCACTTATTTAGAGGCAAGGAGATGATTGCCGGAACTCTTGCGACTATCCATAACGAGCGCTTTATCGTGCGCCTTGTAGATCAGATGCGACAAGCGCTCATTGATGGAACTTTTCAGGAAATGAAGAAAGATTTTATGGGGCGCTATAAGCATAAATCTGGGCAATCTCGCGATTAGCTCAGAAAAATATTTCACACTTAAAAAATAAAGTTTGCTTTAGCCTTCGCAACTGCTTGGACTCGGCCGTCTACTTCCATTTTTCTATACAGATTCTTTAAATGCGTTTTCATGGTGTTCTGAGAAATATGCAAAGTTGCCGATATCGCACTGATTGGGCGCTCAGTTGCTAAGTGGCGCAGTACCTCGAGTTCGCGCTTCGTAAGTGTGAGTTGAGATTGATTCTGGGTATTGTGATTTTCTTTAATTCGCTCTGCGACTGCGGATGCGAGATCTTCCATATACAAGGTTGGATTCTCTCCTGCTAGCTTAATAATCAGGTTACCCATTTCTTCATCCTGTCGGAGAAAAGTTTCTTTAGCCCCGACTTGTGAACCAATCTCCAAGGCTAGTCGCATGGATTTCATTGCTAATTTTTCCTGGTCGATTACTTCGCTTACATCAACTAAATGTTTCCAAATCTTTTCTCTTGGCGTGCGGAAAGGAAGATTTCTTACATCCTCAGATATCCCCTTCTTGCTAGTTCTTTCATCCAGGGATAGCTTGATCTGGCGAACAAAAGTTTGTTGCGGAGCTCTTGCTACCAAAATGGCCAATCTTTCATCGTCTTTCACTTGATAGCGAATAAAAATTTCACTTAAATCAATTATCCCCATCAGGCCATCACGTCCTGGAAGTGCAGATGCTTTCTTGCGGGCCACGTTGATGTTTTCTAAAGCTTCAGTAACCCTTCCCTTCAGCACAAGATCTCGCGCAAAATAGCCATCGGCTTGGAAATACCAGGCCCACTGCTTCCATTGCTCCGCCAAGTTCCGAATCTGGGAGAGGATTTCAAAAGCTTCTTGTGGGCGAGAAAACTCTAGAAGGCAGCGAGCTTGTACAAACATGGAGCTTAGAGGGCCCAAGATTCCTACATATTGATTTTTTCTTGATTGCGAGACTGCAATGCTAGCTGTTTCATACGCAGACCTATATTCACCTATTTGAAAGAGTGACATTGCCTTGATGTGAGAGATGAGAATATGCCCACTTCCGATTCGTGAAGAATCGGTAATTGAGAGTGCTTGTTGATACAGCTCTTCGGTTCGTTCTGTTTCATCGAGCATAAATGACTTCACCGCAGCAAGATAGATAATCGCTATCTGCTCTTCAGTTCCGAGCATTAACGGATCCTTCACCGGTGTCATTGCCTCAGCAAAGGATTTTTCAAATTCAGAAAACTGACCGTAAGCAATCTCAATATATGCCCTGGTTCCAGATGTAATTTGCCTAATGAAACCCTCTAGTTCGCTTCCCTGCGCATTAATCTGCATCTGCTCGATAAGCGCTTGTGCTAATTCAAATTCAAGTGAAGTCAGGCGCCCAGTGAGCTCAACTGTTGCTCTCTTTAAGAGCCCAGTCGGTGATGTGTCACCAGCGAATACAGACCAGCGAACTAAGTCATTGCCCTTGCCAGTTGCCTGTAGAACTCTTGCAGCACTTGGGAAAATCTCTGCAACAGCACTGTAGTCCGCCGCAAGAAAAGCGTGCTCAAGAGCCAAGTTAGGACGATTTATCCGTGAATAATGAGCAAGCAACCTTTCATGGATTTCTCTCTTGCGTTCTGGATTCTTACGGAGTTCACTTAGAAATACTTCACGCATGAGTTGTGAAAAGGAGAAGGTTAAATCTGGGTCACTTGTATGGCTGAAGAAATTTGCGTCTTGTGCAATTTTGTTGATTAAATCCTGGTTGTAACTTTTTTCCAAAATTACCTGAGCTTCTTCGTGGTTAAACTCTGGAATGATTGCTAAGTCAGTGACAAGATTAAGAACTGTTGGGTCGAAGGAATCAAGAACTGCGGCGGCAAGAGCGCGAATTGGGTCGCTATGCGAGGATGCAATCTTTTCAAAATTAATCGGATTCTTGCTTCGTGAAATTTGATGTATAAGCAACGAAGCTGCTGCTGGCCAGCCTCGCGCGGCTTCAAGTGATTCCCTAGCCGCGGGTTCGCTGATATCTAACCCATAACTTTCAGCGAGAGCGAGCACTTCATCTTCGCTGAATTTGAGTTCATTGGAACCAATAACATGAAGAGATCCGCGAGTAGAAAATGATGCATAAATGCTATCTAGTGGATCTCTCCTAATTGCAACAAGGTGAATATTTGCGGGGAATTGATTTACTAGTTTTGTCGCGATATCTACATCTCGTTTTACATGGTCCCTTAAATTATCGATAACGAGTATGAAATCTTTACCTGTAGTCAATAATTCATTTCCCCAGCGTCGCACGACTTCTGTTGGACGCACCGGTTGATCGCGTTCAAACCAATCAGCGAAACCAGGAATTATGTTGCGCGTTGCTTGTATTAAGAGTGCAGACATTTCATGGATCGAATCGCTATTTGTAATCGATATCCAAATTACTTTATCTTTTTTATGCCCAGCCCACTCGGCGACCAGTGAAGTCTTTCCAAAGCCTGCCGGTGCAATGACGACAGTTGTGCTGGGAGCAGGGTTATCTAGAAGTGGAAAAAGTTTTTTACGGGTGATGAAATTTGGCACCAAGGTGGGCACAAGAGCGCGTGAAAGGGTGACTCCAGAGGTAACGTCGAATTCTGGGGTGATTTCTGACTTTTTCACCTGCTCAGGGTGAGGCATCACCCTCAAAATGTGAAGAGTAAATCACCCTGGGATGGGTGAGAAAGCGCGGTGATTAAATGGTGGCGAAACCTTCTGCAAGCACACCAAGGGCATCCTTGAGCAGCTCGTCGGAAATCACCACAGGTGGCAAGAAGCGAATGACGTTGCCATATGTACCGGCAGTGAGAATAAGAACGCCTTTGCTCTGACAGTACTTAACAACTTTAGACATCGCTTCTGGATTCGGATCCTTACTTCCCGCGTGTACCAATTCGATAGCAACCATTGCGCCTCGCCCACGAACTTCACCGATTATTGGGTATTTCGCTTTGAGCGCATTGAGAGATTCAAAAAGAATCTTTCCAATATGTTCGGCTCGTTCAATTAACTTATCTTCTTGAATCGTCTCGATTGCAGCAAGAGCTGCAGCACATGCAATTGGATTTCCGCCGTAGGTTCCGCCAAGGCCACCCACGTGTGATGAATCCATGATCTCTGCACGCCCAGTAACTGCGGCAAGTGGAAGACCACCTGCAATTCCCTTTGCAGAAACGATCATGTCTGGTTCCATATTCTCGTGCTCTACCGCAAACATTTTTCCAGTGCGGGCAAATCCTGATTGCACTTCGTCGGCGATAAAAACAATCTTGTTCTCTGTTGCAAACTTGAGTAGTCCTGGCATAAACCCATTTGGAGGAACGATAAATCCACCTTCTCCAATTACCGGTTCGATTAAAATTGCCGCAACGTTGTGTGCGCCAACCTCTTTCTCAATCTTATGGATAACCATCTCAAGTGCATCTTCTGCAATGGTTTCAGGGTTACCAATCCAGCGATATGAATATGGCATCGGCATGCGATAAATCTCGTTGGCAAATGGACCGAACCCATCTTTATAAGGAAGATTCTTTGCAGTCAGCGCCATCGTTAAATTTGTACGGCCGTGATACGCGTGTTCAAAAACAACAACTGCTGGGCGCTTTGTGTAGTGGCGTGCAATTTTAATTGCGTTCTCTACCGCTTCAGCTCCTGAGTTTTGCAAGATTGACTTCTTCTTAAAGGTGCCGGGTGTTAACTTATTGAGAGCTTCGCAGACTTCGATATAACCCATGTAAGGAACTGTCGTAAAGTTAGTGTGAGTAAATGTTGCCACGGCCTCTTGAACCGCCTTGACAACACGAGGCGCTGAATTTCCAATGGTGACAACGCCAATACCGGCACCTAAATCGATGATGCGGTTTCCATCAATATCTTCAATGATTGCACCCTGTGCGCGAGCAACAATCACTGGCATCGCAGTCCCTAGTCCTCCTGAAACAGCCTCTTTACGTCGCTGCATTGCTGCAGTAGATGCTGGCCCTGGAATTTCAGTGGCCAAATGCCGTGATTGCGGGAGAGGGTCCTTAGAAGTCATGGCTTAATTCTACGGCTATGAATTCTTGCTGCGAGCCCAACCATCGTGTGTGACAAGTTAGGCTTGCCACATGAGCGGACTTAGAGATTCGGCACCTCTTCTAGATGCCTATCTCTCTTACTTCGAGCGCTCCAGAACCCCATTTACGATTCCAGGTCATAAGCAGAAAACAAGTCGCTTGGATGAAGGCTTAGGGGCGGTTGTTGATTCAGATACGCCGCTCTATGGCGGGCTTGATGAAATCAAGTTAACAAATCAAACACTGAAGAAGGCCGAAGCACTTGCTGCCGACCTGTGGGGTGCAGATTATGCGCGATTTTCAACAGGCGGATCTACGCACGCAAATCAAGCAATCATTTTTGCACTTGGAAAACCCGGAGATAAAGTTGCAGTGTCGCGCACTGCTCATCGTTCTGTCTTAAGCGCACTTGTTCTTGCAGGACTCGAACCGATTTGGATGACACCAGAAATTGATGAGAAAACTGGTGTGCCTATTGGCATTCCAGTATCTGAACTCAGTGCAGCCCTTGCGGATAAACCAGTTGCCGTACTGCTTACCGAACCCGGTTATCTCGGAACAATTTCTGATCTTCCGGCACTTATTTCGGTAGCGCATACACAAAAAGTGCCGGTGATTCTAGATGCAGCATGGGGCGGTCACTTTGGATTTCACCCACAACTTCCCCAACATACATTCCAACTTGGTGCCGATGCACTGATAACAAGTACACATAAAGCACTTCCTGGTTATAGCGCCTCAGCTCTTTTACTTGCTCGTACAGAATTCTTAAGCGCCGAAAGACTTGAACAAAGTTTTGAAACTACTCACACAACATCACCTGCTGGTGCTCCCTTGGCATCTATCGATGGCGTTCGTGCACTTTTACAAACTCGCGGTGAAGAGCTGATTGGCGAACTTCTATCAAATATTCATCGCTTTAAAGAGATGGTTCAAGCGGAATTTGCACTTCCAGTTTTCTTGTATGAATCAGATTTCCCTCAAGGCAGATTTGATGCATCAAAGATTGTTCTGCGGGTTCAACAATTAGGCGCATCAGGGGTTGATATTGAAGAAGATCTGCAGGCTGCAGGAATTCGCGTTGAAATGGCAGATCGAGACACCATCGTTTTCCTTGGCACGATTGCAGATTCAGCTGCTGACTTTGATCACCTTGCCGATGTGTTAATTCCAATCCTTAAGAAACGCCAGGAACAGCGGCGAGAAAGTGCGACAGCGCTGAGTTGGTCAGTCGTTCCACAACGTGGAATTTCTATGCGTGATGCCTACTTTGCCCAAACTGAAATGGTTGATGCGAAGAAAGCAGTTGGCAGAATTTCAGCAGACTTGATTGCACCATATCCACCAGGTGTTGCAGTAGTTGCTCCCGGAGAAGTGCTCACTGAGCAAATTGTTGATGGCCTTAGCGCATCACGAAAAGCTGGTGTACGAATTGCGTATGCAACGGATTCAACACTGGAGAAATACAGGGTTGTACTTAACTAATTTCTACAGAGGTTGGCGATACACCTTATGTACTTGAGCTTGGGCCAGCGGACGAATCACCAAAGCATCAACATTGAAGTGCGAAGGAAGCATCACGGACCATCGAATTGCCTCTGCAACATCTTCTGCAACTAGTGGGCGAGTAACACCTTCGTACACTTTTGCTGCTTTCTCTCTATCCCCCTTGAAACGCAAAACTGCAAATTCATCTGTCTTAACCATTCCAGGAGCAATCTCGGTCACACGAATAGGCTGACCATTTAATTCAAGGCGCAGCGTTTCCACGAGGGAAGCTTCAGCAAATTTTGCAGCTGCATAGCTTCCACCATTTTCATACACGCGGTGACTTGCGGTCGAGCAAATCATCACAATGTGTCCTTCTCCAAATCTCAGCATGATCGGAGTGATTGCTTTGACCATGCGAACGGATCCCACGACGTTAATGTCATATGTCTTTTTCCAGATTTCAGGATCAGAGTCATTGACTGAATCTCCATCAAAAGCACCGCCTGCACAGTTGATAAGAATGCTGACAGGTTTTCCTTCTAGATGTTTAGTGAGTCCATCAACATCGGACTGCACTGTGACATCCAATTTGTATGCCTCAATATTCGAATCTTCCGCTGCGAGCGCCTTTAACATCTCGGTGCGCCTAGCCGCTGCAATTACGTGATAGCCGTTCTTAGCGAGTAATCGTGCAGTAGCAGCACCTATTCCGCTACTTGCTCCAGTTATAACTGCATATTGGCGAGTGCTCATGGGCTAAGGGTATCTCGCCCACATAGAATTGCCACATGAGCAAACAAATTAAAACTGATGTAGAAGTGGCCTATAAGAAGCGCAATAAGACCACTGTTTTCTGGCGTGGAATCCTTATCTTCCCTGTTGCGGTATTTATCGGTTCCTTCGCAATCAATAGCAACTCAGGTTTTGCGGCAGGTTTCATAGTAATTCCAGCGCTGCTTGCTCTCCTCTTTCGTGAGGTCTACCCAAGCTACTTGCTTACCTTCAACCACGCTCTTCTCGAACTTCAAACTCGCGTTGTCGCTTATGCACTGTTACTCACCGATGATTACCCATCAATCGAACGCAATAAAGATATTGAGGTGATTTTCCCAGATGTCAAAGGTGGAAAGACTCTCAATCGTTGGCTCCCATTGGTCAAGTGGTTCCTTGCTATCCCTCTCATTGTTGTTGGATTGATCTACTCGGTCATTGCTCTCGGTATGACATTTATTGCTTGGATCATGACGTGGTCAACTGGCAACTATCCAAAGTGGGCAGGCAAGTTCGTTTTCGCAACGATGCGCTACTGGAATAGAGTCAATGGATATGCCTTCCTTCTCGTCTCAGATAAGTACCCTTCCTTCTCACTCTAATGTCTACAGAAATTCGTCCAGCCCTTGCCAGTGATAAGGCCCGTTGGTTTGTTCTCTGGCAAGGGTATTTAGATTTTTACAAAACTGATTTAACTTCTGAACAATCAGAACGTACGTGGGCTCGCATCATGGATCCTGATTTCAATATGAAATGTGCAATTGCCATTCTCGATGGCACAGTTGTGGGATTTACTACCTATAGCTTGCAAAATTCGACGTGGTCAGAGAATGGTCATTGCTATCTTGAAGATCTATTTGTAGATCCAACTTGCCGCGGTGGGGGTGTTGGACGTGCACTCATTGATTATGTGAAGGATTTCGCACTGCAGAACAGGTGTTCACGTCTTTACTGGAATACCGATGAAGACAATCACACAGCACGCAAACTCTACGATTCCTACACTCTGGAATCTGGCAAGCGCCAATATCGAATTTCTCTTAGCTAACTACTACTTTTTCTTAAAGAGTTTACGTGGATCTACTTTGGCACCCTGAGCTTTGACTTTTTCAAGAGTACGTTCAGCCCAGGCAAACTCAAGTGCAAGCACAACCAGTCCAAGAATCACCAAAGGTAAAGTAAATGGACCAGGGAGGACTATGAGCAACATCCCTGTAAGTATCAAGGTCGAACCAATTACGAGCACAATAGTTTTTCGAACCGTTGTGGGAAGTAATTTCCAAGTAGATGCGAACCTACTCCTCTTCATCATTCTTGCCTCCGGTGATTCGACCTGCATGTGCTCGCATTTCTGGGTTTGATTTAGATTTAACCAGACTTGCAATCGTTGAAATCAATAGTATCGCACCGATGACTACTAGCCCCACAGGCGTAGAAATCTTGGGTATCGAGTAATACTGCTCGTGCAAGAAAGTCATAATCAGTTTGATGCCGATGAATATGAGAATGAAAGATAAGCCAAGTGAGAGATAAATCAAGCGATCCAAGAGGCCCTTCACAAGGAAATACAGCGCACGTAAACCAAGTAGAGCGAATGCATTTGCTGCAAAAACCAGGAATGTCTCGGATGTAACACCAAATGTTGCAGGAATTGAATCGAGCGCAAAAAGCAAGTCAGTCGAGCCAATTGCAATCATCACCAAGAACATCGGGGTAGCAAAGCGAACTCCGTTAACCTTGATAAACATCTTTGAACCATGGAACTCATCGACCATCTTGATGCGGGAGCGAATTCGCTTAACGATTGCGTTATCCCCTGGCTCAGGATCTTCATCCCAGTGCTTGAATAAGCCAATACCTGTCCATATCAATATGGCTCCGAAAATAACAAATGTGAAGCTAAATGCCGCCAGCGCGGCAGCTCCCACAGCAATAAATATTCCACGAAGCACTAGAGCAAGAATTACTCCGATGAGCAGAACTCTCTGGTGATAAATGCTTGGGACTGCAAATTGGGCCAAGATGATGACGAAAACAAAGAGGTTATCTACAGATAACGATTTTTCGACAAGGTACGCTGCAAAGAATTCTGTTCCAGCTGTTGACCCATATCGCTGCCAAATCCAGATTCCAAAGCCGATAGCAATGCTGATATAGAACACTGACCAAGATGCAGCTTCTTTAAACATTACCTCGTGAGGCTTTGAACTTACTGTTAGCAAATCGACCACAATGAGAAGCAAAATGGCACCGATTGTCACTGACCAGACCAATAATGAAACATCCATAATGAATTAACTCCTTGACTCGCGTAAGAGGAACGTGGTCAAGGTCTTCCTAACCGAATTATCGGCCAGCGCCCCGGGTTTTTACACCGTATTGACGAGGTAGCTGTATCTAGGTACTCCCCTTAATTGATGCAGAGGTTACTGCATTTACTGACTGCTTTCAACATAAAATCGCTGTGTGGCTACTTTCAAGAGTTCTGCACTACAGCAAATTAAGTCTGAATTTCCACGGCATCGTGATGTAGCTGCGGCCTTTGGGGCGCAGGCATACATGAAAGGTGTCGCACCATTTCTTGGAATAAAGGCGCCTGTGCGACGGAAGATTCTTCGTGAGATTTTTCAAGGTCTCCCACTACCAACTTCTCAAGAACTTGGACTTACAGCACGCGAACTTTGGAAGTTACCAGAGCGTGAATATCACTACGCTGCGTGCGACCTCATAGATTTCTTTATCGAATACTCAGATAAGAATTTCTTGCGAGATCATATTGAATATCTCATTGTGCAAAAGTCTTGGTGGGATAGCGTTGATTTGTTAGGAACTTCAGCAGTATCGCCTCTTACAGAAAAATTCCCTAGCGTTGGCCTGATGCGTAAGTGGAACAAGAGTTCCAACATGTGGCTAGTACGTGCTTCCATCCAGCACCAACGAGGCAGAAAATCCCAGACTGATATTCCATTGTTAATCGAGTTTATGGATAGACATTCAGCAGAGTCAGAGTTCTTCATTGCAAAAGCGATTGGCTGGGCTCTTCGTGATTTATCTCGAGTCAACAATTCAGAGGTGAAAAAGTTTTTAGCGCACCACCCTGAATTGGACAAAGTTGCTGTGCGAGAGGCGCTCAAACTAGGTAAATAGCAAGGGCAAAGGACTCTAGAATCAATGTATGAGTTCCTACATTCTAGGGAAAATAACCAAGCTACCAATCGTGGTGGTGATCATCTGGTTAATCATCTCTCTCAGCGGAATTATTCTCTCTACCAATCTCACCTCACATTTAACTACTTCACTTAGCGTGCCTGGTACTCAGTCAGAACAGGCAGAAAGCATTCTCAATACCAAGTTTTCTGAAAAGAGCGAAGGTTACATTTCAGTTTTCTACAAATTTGGTACTTTAAACAAGAGTGAAATTACTGCTCTTAAGAGTCAGATTTCAGATGCTGCTGCAGTCGTTCCACAATCTAGAATTGTTCAACAACAAGCGATTGCAGGGAACTTGTTTACAGTCATTGCAAGCAATAATTCTCTTACACAATCTGCTCAGCACGTCAGTTCTCTCAGATCTGAACTCGAAGTCCGGGGTTTGAATGAAGCTCTAGTAAGCGGACCCCCAGCGATTTTCCATGATGTAAAACCGGTACTGGCACAGGATTTACATCGTGGTCAACTGATTGCTGCTCTAGTTGCCGGGGCTCTTTTGATACTCACTTTAGGATTTTCATGGGCGGTTTTCATTCCGCTTATCTTTGCATTCGCTAGCGTGACTCTGACTCTAGGAATTCTTTCGATTCTTTCCGATCGTATCCTTATGGTCTTATACATTCCTAACATTGTTGAACTAATTGGCTTTGGGTTAGCAATTGATTATTCATTACTAGTTCTGCATAGATTCCGAACTGAGGCAAGATTAAATCCTTCGGCAAGTGATCGAGAACTTGTCTTTATTACAATGCGCACAGCCGGCAAAACCGTTGTTCTCTCTGGTCTTACTGTCAGTATTGCTTTGAGCACGCTATTTCTGATTCCAATTCCATTTCTTAGGTCACTTGGATTAGCTGGTGCGCTGGTGCCACTTACTGCCGTTATTGCTTCACTTACATTGTTACCTGCACTGCTGCTTTTGCTTGGACGTAAAGGCCTCACTGCCTACAAATTTAATGGTTTTCTCTCTCGAGCCTCTGATTTCCCCCTCATCACAAAAATTTCTACACTTTTGGTGACTCGAACTAAAACTGTATTTGTTCTATCACTTCTCTCTCTCATCGCTTTAGCAACGCCGTTATTGGCACTTCAGATCACGCCTAGCTCCTTAACTGCACTGCCAGAGAAATTGGAATCTGCACAAGCACTCAACTACATCTCAGATAAGGCAGGTCAGGGTGTCATTACTCCCATCGTGCTGATTGCGGATCTTGGAAAATCTGGAAAAAGTAGTGACTCAAACATTTCACAAGCGCGGATAGCTACTTCGCAGCACATCGGAAGTCATCCCAATGTATTAATCGTTGCGCAAGGCGAGAGAGCGCCATTTGTGGATGAATCAGGGCGCTACATACGGCTCTTTGTATTCGCTAAAGAGAATGTAGGCTCTGCCAAAACTCAACAATTAGTACGAGACCTAAGATCCGCAATACTTCCAAAGTCTGAGTTAGCCCCCTATGCAACCTTCTACCTGGGTGGAGCGCCCGCGCAAGGTGTTGATTTATTGAATTCAATTAGAGATGCAATCCCTCAGATACTTATCATCTTCTCGCTACTGATCTTCATTATTCTTATGCGAGCATTTAAGTCGGCACTTATTCCAATAAAGGCACTGCTCCTAGATTTCATCTCCATCTGTGCGGCTGTTGGCGTTCTCGTTGCAATGATGAAATTTGGTCTTGCTAAACAACTCTTTGGTACCTATCAACTTCCTCAATTAGAGGTGTGGGCTCTTGTTTTCCTCATTGCTATTTTGCTCGGCATCTCAATGGATTATGAAGTCTTTATTGTGTCCAGGATGCGCGAAGCATGGCTTAAGGGCTCCACAAACTCAGAGGCAGTGATCAGCGGGTTTCAAGAGACAATTGGAGTTGTAACTTCCGCTGCCTTGATATTCATCGGAGCAGTCTCTGGCTTCATCTTTGGAAGTTTCGCGGGACTTCAAGAGCTTGGAATTGGTTTAGTTGCAGCAATTCTTATCGATGCAACTATCATTCGATTCTTACTTCTTCCAAGTGCAATGATTCTTTTCGGCGACCTAAATTGGTGGTCACCAAAGAATAAATCCCGCACACTCTAACTTCTGAGTGGCGGGACTTATCCTCTAAAGTTGACCGATTACTTTACAATCCTGATTGCAAAGTTAAAGGTTGGAATTTGGTAACCAAGTGCGAGTCCAGGGAAATCGTTCTCTGAAGTCAAAATTGGAACCATTCCATATGGGGTATTTGCAAATGAGGGTTGTTGTGTATAGAGAAGTGGCCGCATAGTGATGATATGTGTGCCTAATCCACCCATTGCCTTCAAATGAACAACTAGATAACCATTTGAGTTAAATCCGCAACCATAACCAACATAACTGTTGTCATAAGCCACGGCCAATGTGTTATCCATCTGAGTCCAACCAACACCTTTAATGCTGATGGTGAACTCTTCTCCCTCTTTAAATGTGTATGTCGGTGTTCCCTGTCCCCCGCGAGCAAATGCTTCGAGTGATCCGGATAGATCAGCTCTAGCAACACCCATAGTGAGAACTTTTCCAGACTTATCCAGTAGAGGTTGAATACTTTCTTTTACATAGAAGACCTGCTGCGCCTCAATAACATTACCGAGTTTGACTTGCACAACGTGATAGCCACCTAAATGATCAGGGATAGTAACTTCTTTCTCAATCGTTCCATCAGTGACATCAACTGTGCCCAGTGGAATTGGGTTGTAGACCCAACAGGTACCAGTAGTGCAGTTAACGCGGTTACCCGTAACAGTTGACCACACCAGCGTGTGAACTCCTTTTGTAGGAATTCCAGAGACCTTGATAGTCGTTTTGCTTCCAACAATTCCGCGATCGGGAGTCAGAGACATCACTGCCTTAGTTGAAGGGTCCAAACCGGCATCGCTGAGTGTGGTTCTCTGTGTAACTGTGGGAGTCATCAGCTTTGGATACGTAACAGTGGGCTTAAAAATTCCAGGATCTTTAGTGACTTTGAAGCTCGCCATCTCGCTATTGGCAAATGGAACTGGGGATTGCATCACGTTCAGATAAGAGAAACTAATCGCTTCATTGGTCTGAATAAAGTGATTTCCAATTGATCCAGTAGCCAGAATTGTGGCTCTGGCGGTTCCGCGAGTCCAACGTGCTTGCATAGATCCTGTGTACTTACCGTCGTAATACACCGCTGCACCTGCCGCGTAAAGAGTTGGTCCAAGGCCTGCGTATTCAATTGTGATCGGCGTGCCAATTGGCCCACTCTTGGGGGAAATCTTCAGAGTGCGTGCGACTTGCACACCGCCATGAGCTAGAGCAACATCATTGTTGACTGCATAAATATCGTGAACTCCACCAAAATCTGAGGGAATCTTTGTATTGTAAACAAATCCACCTAGCGCATCTGTTGTGATTGTTGCGATTACAACGTTGTACTTCACATGAGAAGTGCCCATGTAATTGACTGTATTTGGTTGGACATCTGCAACCCATGTCGCATCATGTGTTGACCATGTCAGTGTCACAGGGGTATTAGCTGCCATACCTTTGCCAGTGATAGCTATTGCATCACCGATAACAACAAGTGTTGGCGTTATTTCTAAGTTGACCATCGTGGATGGTGTAGAAAAGTTCTGGGCTTTGATCCCGGTAAATGGGATTGCTGGAACTCCAGGGAGTTCTTTTGGTGCAACCAGTTTTACTGGATTATCCGCAGCGTGTGCAGGGGCAACCATCCCAAGTGCCATAACTGCCACTGCCACAACTGTAAATCCTTGCTTTTTTATTCTCATGATCTCTCCGATCGTAGATTGTTGGTAAAGGTGCTTTTATTTCTTAACTGGCACCGCAAAAAGTGCCAACTGAGATGTCTGTGTGAAGTTTGAACTCCAAGTACCAGTTGCTCCCAAAAGTGCAGGGCTTACCTTCACTGTGCGGTAGTAAGAAACACGGTCATAGACTGTGCGGCCAGTTGATGGATCGGTGACACGGACGCCATCCGCAGACTTCTTGGCAACCATCTTGGTTGAAAGCACTTTCATGGTGTCAGAATCTTTTGCAATAACTGTGATCTTGTAGTTGATGACTCCCAGACTCTTATAGAGACCTTCGGCTGCACCAGTCTTCAAAATCCCTGTCCAGAATGCGACTCCGCTGTGGTTTCCATAAGACAGAGCAATTGGAGCTGTTACGCCAGCAACTTCAATGAACGCTTTGGCAGTATTGGAAGAATCCATGACCGCTCCACCTTGATCTGCGTTGTTGGCATATACGCGAAAGACAATTGTCTGTCCCAATAGGTATTCGTTAGTGATTGCACAGCTATTAAAGCGTGGCGCTATATCACCTGTCGCACCTGATGCAAGGACCGTATCTACGTAAATGTGAATTGGAGAAATTACACCTTGAACTGGAACACCAATTTTCACATTCAATGTATTTGATGTTGCACTTGTAAGTGCTGAATCTTTAGGTGTGAATTCACCCGTAAGGACTGCTGCGCCAGCTGCTGCTGGAACCCATGCGCACTTAGCAACGAATGGTGCGGCTGAAGCTGTTGCAACTGCATCGCATCCTGCAATTACTTTTCCGTTAAGCATGTACTTGACGACACCAACAGAACTTGCATTTGCATTAATGGTGATTGGACCGAGGTCATAGACGCCGTTTCCGCCACTAAGAATTAAAGTGGAATCTGCAGCAGTCGCAGAACCCATACCGAGTGTCATCAGCGCCGATATGACGGTAGTGACTATTACTAACTTTGATTTCTTACTGTTCATTGTTCTTCTCCTTGGATCTAATTGGTTATTTAAGAGTGATTGAACCGCTGGCTGTCATGGTGAAAGGAACGGATTCCTTTGAGCCAGCAGTGATTGTTTTGATACTAAAACTTCCAACAACTTTGAATGTTCCTGTAGCACCGGCATATTTCCCGGTTCCGCTTTTAATAAGTGCGTTTCCACCAAACTTCACTGTGGTTGGTGCGCTGTCATCCTCTGCGCACCCTTTAGCGGTCGAATCGAATGAAACTTTGATTGTGTTCGCACCTGTTCCCAGGATTGCAGTTCCATCGAAGGTGTCACATTGTGAAGCAGGCGCTGCTGCTCCAGATCCTGATAGTTCTGCAAGATCTGCAACTGTCCCCGTGCCTGTAGCTTTCACGGAAGTGACTTGAACGTATGTATCGCCCCATAGAAGAGCAACTGTTCCTTTATAGGTTCCATCAATCGCAACTGATTTCGCTGTTGCGGGTGTTGCGGGCTTTGCCGCCGCAGGTTTCTTAGCGCTCCAGCCTTTTGGACACTTTGCAGTCGTAACTTTCTTGACCGAGGTGCCTTTATAGCAAGTGATTGATTTGGTTGCAGCCTGAGAAGTTCCTGATTGCCCCAGAGCAAATACAAGCACTGTCAATACTGCGATGATTCTTTGTGATTTCGTTATGTGTGAATTTTTCATTTTCTCTCCCTAAGTAAAGATTTTTACTTACGAGAGAAGGATTCCAGTCTTAGTAGCAAGAAAGTCATTTGAGTCTGGTGCTACCACTAGTGCACAAGTCAATTAGGTCACAGCAAAATCATTGAAATCAAAGTGAGTGCTAGCACTCAGGACAGAATTTTTTTATGCGCCTGTTGTTACAGGGTACTTTTCAAGTTCAATTGACTCTTGATCTGTAAAGAGTCGTGAACGAATAAGAAATCTTTTTCCTTCAGGTGATTCAAGAGAAAATCCTCCACCGCGGCCATCTACAACATCGACAGTCAGATGTGTGTGTTTCCAGTATTCAAATTGAGAAGCTGACATCCAAAAACCAATTAGTTCTTGGATGTCAGCCACTTTCAAATCTCCCAACTTGACGTCTTGTCCGCCTACGCGGAATTCGCCAGCTGGGTAACACATTGGAGAAGATCCATCACAACATCCGCCAGATTGATGAAACATCAGTGGCCCATGAATCGCTCTGAGCTTCCGAAGTAAATCTTCAGCAGCTGCAGTCAATTCAACACGTAATGGAATCTCCATTTCGTAAGTGTAGGGCTTAGAAGAATCCGAGCTTGTTTGGTGAATAAGAAACAAGCAAGTTCTTTGTCTGCTGATAATGATCAAGCATCATCTTGTGATTTTCGCGCCCGATTCCGGATGCTTTGTAACCACCAAATGCAGCTCCTGCTGGATAGGCGTGATAACAGTTGGTCCACACGCGACCAGCCTTTATCTCACGACCTGCGCGGTATGCAGTATTCATATCGCGAGTCCACACGCCGGCACCAAGTCCATACAGTGTGTCATTCGCAATTTCCATTGCTTGGTCATAGCCATCAAATTTCGTTACGGAAACAACAGGTCCGAAAATTTCCTCTTGGAAAATTCTCATCTTGTTATGGCCTTCGAAGATTGTTGGAGTGACGTAGTAACCACCGGAAAGTTCGCCACCAAGATCTGCTCGCTCGCCACCAGTAATGACCTTTGCTCCTTCTTTCTTTCCAATTTCAAAGTAGGAAAGAATCTTCTCGAGCTGATCATTTGATGCCTGCGCACCAATCATTGTTGAAAGATCTAGTGGGTGGCCTTGCTTTACAGCTTGAGTGCGCTTTGTTACATCGCCAAGGAATTTGTCATAAATTTTGGTATCTATCAATGCGCGTGATGGGCATGTACATACTTCGCCTTGGTTAAGAGCAAAGAGAGTAAAGCCTTCTAGTGCCTTGTCGTAGAACGCATCATTTTCTGCAGCAACATCTGCGAAGAAGATATTTGGGCTCTTTCCGCCGAGTTCAAGCGTTACTGGAATGATGTTATCTGATGCATATTGCATGATTAGGCGACCGGTTGTTGTCTCGCCAGTAAATGCAATCTTTGCGATGCGTGGAGATGATGCAAGAGGTTTACCAGCTTCGACGCCGAATCCATTAACAATATTGATAACACCAGGTGGCAGTAGGTCAGCAATTAGCTCCATCAAGAACAAAATGGATGCAGGTGTCTGCTCAGCTGGCTTGAGAACTACGCAGTTTCCTGCAGCAAGCGCTGGTGCTAACTTCCATACAGCCATCAAGATTGGGAAGTTCCACGGAATGATTTGGCCAACTACGCCAAGTGGTTCATGGAAGTGATACGCCACGGTGTCATCGTCGAGCTCACCGAGTGAACCTTCTTGAGCGCGAATTGCACCTGCAAAATATCTAAAGTGATCGATAGCAAGTGGAATATCTGCGTGAATAGTTTCGCGAATTGGTTTTCCATTATCCCATGTTTCTGCAACAGCGATAGATTCAAGATTTGCTTCCATGCGATCTGCAATTTTATTCAAAATAATTGCGCGTGCAGTTGCAGATGTCTTGCCCCATGCAGGTGCTGCTGCATGAGCAGCATCAAGTGCCTTATCAATATCTGCAGCATTTCCACGTGCTATTTCACAAAATACTTTTCCAGTAACTGGAGTTATATTTTCAAAGTATTGACCAGATTGCGGCTTTACATACTCACCATTAATCCAGTGGTCATAACGTGCCTTGAAAGTTGCCTTACTGCCAGGTTGTCCTGGTGCAATATAGTCAGTCATTTTTTCTCCTTTTTCAATGAGCAGCGCTGCTCGCATTTGTCAGCACGCTACTCCTAGGTATTCATTAATTGAATAGATGGCCCAAAAAAATATTCAAAAGAGGGGTGACGCTCTATCATGGGCTCACCCCCCTGAGGAACTAGAGGATAAAAAATGACTACTCTGCCAAAGCCACACATATTCAAATCTTCAGAATCAAAGCCACTGCGTTGGGGAATCTTCGGTGCAGGCTGGATTGCAGATGCAATGGTCAAGACTGCCCAGAAAAATTCAAATCAAAAATTTGTGGCAGTTGCTTCTCGTACCCCTGGAAAAGCAGAAGCTTTTGCAAAGACTTGGAACATCGAGTCTGCACACAATTCATATGAAGAGCTTGTTGCTCGAGACGATATTGATGCAATCTATATCGCAACACTTCCTTCCGATCGCCTAGAAGTTGCCCTGGTTGCTATCAACGCCGGCAAGCATGTCTTGATTGAAAAGCCAATCACAATGGATTTAGCTGAAGCAGAACAGATCTACGCTGCTGCAAAGAAGATGAAGGTGTTAGCGGTCGAAGCAATGTGGACCAGATTCCTTCCTCAGATGGATATTGCGCGCCAGCTTGTAAGCGATGGAACACTTGGAGAAATTGATTTGGTAATCTCTAATTTCTGCCAAGCAAATTTAGGTATCTCTAGACTCTTCACACTCGGTGGCGGAAATCCAATTATTGATATGGGAATTTACCCAATCGCATTCTCTCAACAATTTCTTGGCAACCCAAGAGAGATACATTCTTTTGGAAAGTTGCATCCCAACCAGATTGATGAAGAGACTCACGCCTTTATGCGATTTGAAAGCGGAGCACGTTCAAACTTCGTTCTCTCTGCTCGAACATCACTTCCTAGCTGGGGAGCTGTTTCTGGCAAAAACGGAGCAATCTCCTTCGGATCACCGTGGTTTACTCCTAGTTCAATCACGCTTCATGGAAATGGACTCAGCGATCCAAAAGCAACATGGGTAGATGATTTAGGAATGCCAGAGCACCTCGGTCTCATTCACCAGGTGCACGCATTTGCTCAGTACTTGGAGCAAGGTTTGCTTGAAGCGCCTCTGTATACACATAAAGAATCACTTGCAAATATTGAAACAGCTCTCAAGATTGCAGACCAAATCGGAACTATTACTAAGTAACTAATTGTTCGACTCTCTTTAGTCAGGGAAGTGGCATGCCACTTGAGATGCACCGATCTGCACGATTGCAGGTTCAGTTGTGCGGCATTTATCTTGCGCTTTCCAGCAACGTGTATTAAAAACACATCCCGTTGGAGGATTGACTGGATTTGGAATATCTCCACTCAGGATAATTTGCTCACGCTTACGTTCCAAAATTGGATCCGGTATCGGAATCGCAGATAAGAGCGCTTTTGTATATGGATGATGAGGATTTTTATACAGCTCTGCGGTAGGGGCCAATTCCATTATCTTTCCGAGGTACATGACTGCAACGCGTTGAGAAATATGTTGCACAACAGATAAGTCGTGAGCGATGAAAAGATATGACAGACCAAAATCATCACGAAGATCGTCAAGTAAGTTGATTACCTGAGCTTGGATAGAAACATCGAGTGCCGAAACAGGTTCATCACAGACAATGAATTTGGGCTTCAAGGCAAGTGCGCGAGCAATTCCAATACGTTGGCGCTGTCCACCAGAGAATTCGTGCGGATAACGGTTGTAGTGCTCTGGATTAAGTCCAACGCGCTCCATCAGCTCTTGCACCGCACGTTTTACTCCATTTTCTGGAGTGATTTTTTGGATTTCATAGGATGCTGCAATAATCGAACCAATTGTGTGACGTGGATTTAAGGACGAATACGGATCCTGAAAAATCATCTGCATCTGCGTGCGTAGAGGTTTCATCTTTGCGGCGGAGTAATGAGTTATATCTTCGCCTTCAAATTTAATGGTGCCTGAAGTTGGCTCGTAGAGCTTCAAGATTGTGCGCCCAGCCGTAGATTTTCCACAACCAGATTCGCCAACCAAGCCAAGAGTTTCTCCAGCATTGAGAGTAAAAGAAATTCCATTTACTGCCTTGTTATCGCCCTTTACCCTGGAGAAAATTCCTTGGGATTGAATTGGGAAATACTTAGCTAAGTTGCTAACTTCAAGAATTGGAGTAGTCATTACACACCTACTCGTTCGCCGATAAAACAACGTGCGCTATGACCATCAGTGCGAAGAGTTAACTCCGGCATAGTCGTTAAACATTTGCTGCCAGCAACTTCGCTAATACGAGAACAACGAGGCGCAAATGAACAACCATCAGGTAGCGAAATCATTGAAGGGGGCTGACCGGGAATAGCTAGTAGTCGATCTGTGTGAGGTCTATCTAGACGTGGAACTGAGTCGAGCAAACCTTGCGTGTATGGCATGGATGGCTTGGCGTACAGATCAAAAACGCTAGCGCTTTCAACAATGCGCCCTGCATACATAACATTTACGCGATCGGCTGCACCCGCAACGACACCTAAATCGTGGGTAATCAAGATTACGGCCATCTTAAACTCGCGCTGTAAATCTTTGAGCAAGCTAAGGATTTGTGCCTGCACCGTTACATCTAAGGCAGTTGTTGGTTCATCAGCAATAAGAAGTGATGGATTATTTACCAACGCCATCGCAATCATTACGCGTTGGCGCATTCCGCCCGAGAATTGATGAGGGAATGAAGAAATTCTTGAAGCTGGATCTGGAATTCCGACAAGACCTAGAAGTTCAATTGCCCGCTCTTTGCTGACTTCAGGATCAACTTTGTTATGGATTTGATGAGCCTCAATGATTTGATCGCCGATGGAAAAATAAGGATGCAATGATGACATTGGATCTTGAAAAATCATTGAAATATCTTGACCACGGTACTTTTGCAGTTCATTTGGATCTATTCCAAGTAAATCTATCTCGCCAGTATGCGATTGGAATCTGGCAGTACCTGAAATCTGGGCTGTATTGGAGTTAAGCAGGCCCATCATGGCCAGGTTTGTCACTGTCTTGCCTGAACCAGACTCCCCCACAATCGCCAGTGTTTCTCCGGCATCGATTGAAAATGAGATGTCATTAACGGCGTGCACGACTCCATCTGGAGTTGGAAAGCCGACACTTAAGTTCTTAACCTCTAAAAGTGTCATGCAATGCGAACTCTCGGGTCGATGAATGCGTACAAAATATCAACAATGAGATTCATAATGACAACAATTGCAGCTGCCAAGATTGTTGTGGCAACAATTATCGGTAAATCGTATTCAACAACCGCGCCAATTGCTAGACGTCCTAAGCCAGGTAAATTAAAGACTGATTCGGTAAGAATTGCTCCACCGAGAAGCCCCGCAAAATCTAGACCAGCCATAGTGACAATGGGCGCTAGAGCTGCACGCAAGGTGTGCTTTCCAACAACTTCAGATTCTGGAAGCCCTTTTGCGCGAGCTGTGCGAATGTAATCTTCGTTAGAAGTTTCGATCACAGCACTTCGCACGAATCGCGTATACAAGGCGGCGTAAGCAAAAGCTAGAGTTATCCATGGCAAGAATAAAATTTGCGCCCATTCATATGGGTCTTCCAAGAATGGCGTGTAGTTGCCCGCCGGGAAAGGCAAGATTCGCCATTTGATAACTACAAACACCAAGAGCATCAAGCCGGTGAGAAATGTTGGTAGTGATGTACCGATGAGAACAAAGATTGTGCTTGCGCTATCAACAAATTTTCCACGATAGCGAGCGGCAAGAACGCCAAGACCGACACCAACTACAAGCCACAGAACGAGAGCCCCGATAGCAAGTGAAAGTGTTACTGGAAGCGCCTCAGAAATAAGAGTTGTTACGCATGAATGCTCTTGGAATGAATATCCAAGACTTGGAGCAGGGCAATTAATGAGTGCGGCACCTTCGCCGTATGTACGGCCCATGAAGAGACCTTTGATAAATACCCAATACTGGGTCAGGAATGGAAGGTCATAACCAAGTCGACGTCGGTTAGCTTCGATGATTCCTGGATCATTACAGTTTTTGCCACATGTAAGAGCAGCAGGATCAAAGGGTAGAAATGCGAAAATGACATAGACGGTAAAACTTACTCCGAGCAAAATGAGAAAGGTCACGCCAAGGCGGCGTGATATGTAGCTCAACATCGAATCCCTTTCCTCTCATGCTTATTGATTGTTTCGTAGTGCTGCGTAGGTCTGAGTGTATGTAAACACCCAGACCTACGCAGTTTTATTTACTTTTTTACTACGTGTTACGTATTACTTGATGTAGATGTCACCGAATGAAGGTGCACCCTGTGGCTCCCAGAAGAAGATTCCGCCAAGGCCTGAGCCCCACATCTCTTGAGTCTTCGAGAATATGCCAGGAACAATCCACATCTGGTCAACTACGTACTGATTAAGTTCAGCCCACATTTGACCTTGCTTCTTGCGATCTGGCTCTGAGAG